>Ga0209793_1000092_pt1 | contig 168447 bp, 162 predicted proteins | sample EBPBio122009_DNA_FD_185863 | JGI IMG/M metagenome (GOLD analysis project Ga0209793, IMG submission 185863) | Wastewater treatment Type I Accumulibacter community from EBPR Bioreactor in Madison, WI, USA - Reactor 1_2/2/2009_ DNA (SPAdes) (version 2) | ecosystem: Engineered > Bioreactor > EBPR...
CCAGCGCGAACCTGCTGATGCGGGCCCGTGCCGTCGCCCTGGCCGGGTGATGACAGGGCGGTAGCCTGCCCGAAAACGGCCACAACGGCCCGAAAGAGCAGATCAGAGGGGCCACCAGCAGCCTCATCGGCACCGGATCCGCCAACCCCGGCGCCGCACCCACGAGTTGGCCCATAGATCAGCGCTTCCCAAGAACTCGTCCCCGCCGAATCGGCCGCTGATGAGGTCCGGTTCATCGACATCGAGGATGCGCCGACCCGTCTCGCGGAGCACCTCGTCGGCATCCAGATGTCCCAGCCGGGTATTGATGGCCTTGAAGTGGTCCAGGTCCAGGAAGGCCACCGCCCAGCCCGACTCGGCGGGCAGCCCGCTGACCAGCTCATGCAGGTCGGTCAGAAACCGGGGGAAGGTGGCCAACCCGGTCAAGGCGTCGGTGACGGCGTGTTGCCGAATGGCTGCCTCGCGAAGCGCCGCCGTGCGGGAGGCTTCCGCCAGCGCGATCAGGGCGGCCAGCACCGTCCGGTCCTGGCTGCCGTAGCGGCCGTGCGTCGCGGGACGGGACACGTGGAGCCGGGCGTGGACGCCCCAGTCGACCGTGAGCTGGTGTCCGCCGAGCGGGCCTCCGACGCCGGTGTCGTGGGCCACAGCGGGGGCCTCCGCGGCGGCCCGATGAATCGCCGCCCTGCTCGAGCGGGTCGCCTCGACGGCGTACCGGCACAATGCCGCATCGATCTCCTCCGGCGGCCACGGCACGGCTGCCGCGGCAGCACCGACGGACCGTACGCCGTGGCGCAGCGCAACCCACCGCGCGGTGGTCGCCGCCGCGTAGCACAGCAGCGCCCCTGCGCCGACGGTGAGCCCCACCACAGCGGACCGGTGCGGTTCAGTGCGCATCGGACTCGTAGTCCTCGCTGATCCCGTGCGGGGTCTTCTCCCAGTGGTGCGGGCTGACCACCGTCTGCACCAGGGCCCGCCAGGCGGCGATCGCGTGCAGGGTCCAATACAGCGGATTGAGCAGCCCGAAGACCCCGATCCGCCAGGAGTACCGGCGGGTGCCCGCCACCACCGCCGTCGCGATGACGAGGACGTTGCCGAACACCATGCCCGCGATCGACATCCCGACCAGCCACACCGGCAGCTCCAGCCCGAACGTTCGGGTCCCCACGAAGGTGACGATCGTGAACAGGGTCACCACGGGATAGAGCAGGAACGCCAACGGTGTGCCGAGGATCAGGCCCAGCATGCCCACCATCCCCGCGAAGCCCACCCGGCGGGCGAAGCGCACCGGGTGGCGCAGGTTGACGGCCGAGGTGATCAGATACCCCTTGATCCAGCGGGTTCGCTGTCGGATCCAGGCCGGGGTGGCCGCGCAGGCCTCCTCCCCGGTGGACGAGTCGATCACGGTGACGCGATAACCCTCCACGGAGACCCGCAACCCCAGATCGGCGTCCTCGGTCACGTTGTAGGGGTCCCAGGCACCGAGCCGGCGCAGCACCTCGGTGTCGAAGTGATTGGAGGTGCCCCCCAGGGGCAGCGGGATGCCGGTACCCTCCAGCCCCGGCAGCATCGCGTCGAACCAGTGCGCGTACTCCACGGCGAACATCCGGGTCAGGATGTTGTAGTCGGCGTTGAAGTAGCTCAGCGACGCCTGAGCCACGGCCAACGGCGGTTGATCGACGCCGAGGATCTCGCGTTCGAAGCGGTCCCGCTCGAAGGCCGCCACCGACCTGCGCAGCTGGTCGGGTTCCGGCCGGTCCTCGGCGTCGTAGATCACGACGTACTGGCCTCGCGCGAAGGCCAGGCCGTAATTGCAGGCGCGTGGTTTGGTCTTGGGGAACCCCTCGGGGACGACGAGCAGACGCACGTACTCCGGGGGCGCCGCGGCCTTGGCGGCGGCGATCGTCTCGACGTCGTCCTCCTCCAGCAGGACCAGCACCTCCAGGCGGGACTTGGGCCAATCCAGGGCACCGAGGTTGTCGAGCAGCTTGTGCACGATATTGGCCTCGCGATACACGGGCACCAAGACCGTGTAGAAGGGCAGGTCCGCCTCATCGCGGGCCGGCGGGCGCCACACCGGGGGCAATCCGCGGGCGAGGCGTTCGCGCATCTCGGCGAGGCGACGGCCGTCACTGACGGCCCGGGCGTGGGGTTCCCGCAGCGCGGCCATCGCCTTGAACACCATGCTGAACGAGAACGCCGCGTTGGCAGCGACCAGCAGTCCGACGAACGTCCGCCGGAGATCGATGACGGCAGCCACGATCAGGACCGCCAGCGCCACGAACGGCAGAGCCGCCTGCCACCAGGTCAGCCCGGGCAGGGCGGACCGGTCCGGCTTCGAGGTCGCCAGCGAGTCCTGGGCCAGGTGCAACAGTTGGGTGCGATGCGCCGCGGAGGCTGCGTGGCGCAGGTCCCAGGGCGTCGTGAGCAGGTGCTCGACCGGCATCCCGGCGAACCACCGCGCGATGGCGGCCGCCTGCGCGGCGTCCGGGCGGTACGTCGTGGCGACCCGCAGGGTGCCCTCTGGCGTGCGGTCCAGGGCGATCCAGCCGCCGGCGAGGAGATCTTCGAACGGCACCTGGCGAGCGAGGGCCGGGTCCGGGGGGGTGTCCAACAGGTCCACGACCGGCATGGCCCACTGCTCGCCGAGGGCATCGAACAGGGCTCGCCGGCTGACGGCACCCATCAGCAACAAGTGCTCCCCGAGCAGCCCGCCCTCGCGGCGTTGCCGCAGCAGCGCCGCGTCGATGTCCGCTGGGCTGACCGCGCCGCGGCGCAGCAGGACGTCGCCGATGCGCGGCGGCGACCCGGTGATGTCTGGGGGCAGGCCCCTCGGGGGGGCTATTCCGGAGCTACTCATGGCGCCTCGATCCGCCGCAGGATCACCAGCGAGCCGGCCCGATGGACCTCCCGGAAGGCCTGGATCCGTGGGGGGTCCGCGCCCAGGGTCGCTCCGACCAGGTCCTGCTGAGTGCCGGGCTGGTCCGAGCTGGTGTGGTGCATGAAGATCCAGCGCACGTGCTCGGCCGGTCGGGTCAGCGCGGCCCGAAACAGGTCCCCGTCGCTGCGGTTGATCTGTTGCCTGAGGGGGATCCCCACGATCGGGGAGGCCGGGATGGCCGCCTCGTCCAGCAGCAGCAGCCCGCCGTCGTAGTGGCTGCCCAGCCAGCTGGCGGCCGCCGTCCGGTCCGCTTCCGTCGCCCGGTTGTTGACCGCCTCGGTGAGCACACTGGCCCGGCCCGGGTAGTCCGCGGCCCACCAGAGTTGCTGCACGGTCAGCACGCCGATCAGCAGCGTCAGCGTGCCGGCCGCCCGCCAGTGGCCCGCCGTGGGCAGCCGCTTCGGCGCGGCAGCGGGCCTCCGCCAGTGCTGGGTGACCGCCAGGGAGGTGCCCACCCCGACGAGCATCGCCAGCCACGGCAGCGTGGACAGGGCCTGTCGGTTGTTGAAGGCGCCCACCGGCAGGGACGCCTCGTTCATCATGATGTGCTGCCCGCTGTACAGGCCGTAGACCAGGAAGGCGGTGGGTGCCGCGGCAACCCAGACGGCCAGGGCGCGCCGGTCCAGGCCCCAGCGCAGGCACATCAGCAGCAGGCCCAACGTCGCCAGCAGCAGGGTGGATACCCCGGCGATGCCCCGCACCCCGGCGGCATAGGTGTCCAGGGTCAGGCCGAGGCTGCCGTCCGTGGTCATCAGGCCCTCGGCGCGATAGACGGCGTTGAAGGCGCTGGCCGAATAGGCCCCGCGGGCGAAGTCCAGCGGGTCGCCGTACATCGCGAAGTTGTAGGCCAGCCAGGCCAGGATCGCGGCGATGGACGGCGCCACGAACGACCCCGCCAGCACCACGCTCCGGCGCAGCGGGTTCCCGCGCTGGAGCGCGACGATCAGCACGTACGCGGTCGCAGCGGCGGCCGTGGCCCACCCCTCATAACGAGTCAGGCAACCGGCGGCGGCCGGCAGCCCAGCGAAGACCGCCAGCTCCCCACCGCTGAGGTGCCGGGTCGAGGTGGCCCACCGGGCCAGGGCCGCGATGGTCAGCATCGCCGTAGCCACCAGCACGGGTTCGGTCAGGGCGGTGCTGCTCAGATAGAGGAAGCTGGGATTGACGGCCAACACCAGGACCGCGGCAACGCGCCCCGCCCAGTGGACCGAGAGCCGAGCCAGCGCCCGGTACAGCGCAGCGGCGGCCGCCGCCAGGCTCCCCGTGCCGACGATCGCCCCGGCCGCGCCGGTGCTCCACAACCACAACGACTGGGCCCACGGCATGAGCAGCAGGTGCGGGACCGGCGGCCAGACGGTGCCCAGCTGTTGTGATCCGGGGCTGGCGGAGTCGAGGACCCGTCGTGCGATCGTCAGGTGCGAGAGCGAATCGTTGTAATCGAAGACGTGACCGGTGCGCACGCTGTACGTCGAGACGGCCGCCCCGAGGGCCGCGACCAGAAGAAAGACGATGGTGGTGCCGGGCACCGCCCGGCTGGCCACGACCCGGGTGGCGGCCTTGCCGGCTGGGGTGACGGCGGCAACCGCGTGGGTCGGCAGCGGCCGCAGGTCCGAAGCGGTCATCGGTCAGCCCGCGTCGGACGGCGGCCTCGTGGTGGCGCGTTCCTGCTCCTCCTGCGCGTTGACGTATCGGTCGATCTCGCGGCGGCGGCGACGCGACACGAGGGATCGGCCGAGCAGCAGCACGAGGACAACGGCGCCGCCGACCGCGAACCACCAGGCGGGCCAGTCCCGCTCCTGGACCGCGGCGGCCTGCGGGAAGATGTCCTGGGCGGTGATCGAGAACGGCTTGGTGGTGCCGTTGGCGAGGAACACATCGCCGGACAGCGCGGCCCAGGACTGCCCGGCGACGGCCTGCGCGAGCCGATTCACCTGGGGTGCCGCCTGATCGGACTGGCTGGCCCACCCGCCGAGCAACAGCAGGTCCCGGCCGCCGGACGAGGCGGCCACGAGGGCGCCGTACGGGGCGTCGGTGCCGACCGCGAGGCGTTCGGTGCGGGTATAGAGCAGGCGCATCCCATACAGCCGCAGCGGGGCCCCGACTCGATCGCTGTCGTCCCCGGTGGCGCCGATCAAGAGACCGGACTGGCCACCGGAAAGCAGGGCCTGCGGGCTGATCAGCCGCGGCGTCAGAGCCCCGCGGTTGGCCTGCTGCAAGGAACTGACCAGCGCGGCGGCCTGCTGCAGACCGCGGTCGCGGTCCGGACCGCTACCCCGGATGGCGATGGGCAGCGTGCCTCCGAGCACCTGCGGGAAGCGGGCGAAACCGGTGAGTCGGCCGGTGCCCGGGTCCGCGGTGATGCTGCTGGTGCCGCCGTCGATGTCGACGGAAAGCGGGATTCCGGTCAGATCCCGTTCACAGCGGCCGCCCGCGGGGACGGCGTGCACCGAGACGCTCAGGCCGTTGTCGGCCTGGATGGCCGAGGTCGGAGCCTGCGCCTCGACGGTGAAGGTGTCCCGTGTCGTGGTCAGATCCAGCGAGGCGATCAAGAGATCATTCCAGCGCACATCGAGCGTGGCGGCGGTGTCCTTCGGGAGCGCCGAATGGGTGCCGCTCAGGACTATCCGGGCCCCGGCGACGGGGCGCCCGAAGGCCGACTGCGGAGCACCGACATAGGCGGTTGAGGTGCCATAGCCGCCGAGGCTGAGTCGAGCGGTGCCGAGCTCAGCCAGGGTCCGCTGCATCGGGTCCGGCGACCCGGACGGCGCCGCGGTCGCCGCCGGGGTCGCGGATGACCCGGCGATGGTGGTCGCGGACAACCCGGTCGAGATCGCCCCGCCCAGCTCGACGGCAGCCGAGTTCAAGGCGGCGGCGGCATCCGTCAGCTCCGGGCCCCGACCGGTCAAGGTCAGCGTCGGAATCCCCTCGGGGGCGGTGACTTGCGCCTGGACGGCGTCCGTCCCGGATCGCAGGATCACGATCCGGCGTCCCGGGGTGGAGGTGCGGGGCGGCACGTCCGTCAGGGCGACCGGGCTGCCCGGGTAGCGGCGGCTCAACGCGGCGACCGCCGTCAGTCCCGCCGCGGCCAGGTCATCGTCGGCGCCTGGCGGGACCACGACGGTCAGGCCGGGGCTGGCCGGGGGGAAGAAGGTCGCCAGGCTGGTCGGCACCACCTCGTGACCGCTCAGCTGCACCGTGGGATCGGCCAGCGTGATCGTGCTGATGGACCGGGAGCACACCGAGGTGTCGGAGAGCGGTTGGCGCACCCGCAGCGTGATGGCGCGACTCGTGGTCAGGTCGGTCGGCTCCAGCGGGATGGTGACGGTACGCCGACCCGAGGCGGGCAGTCCGACGTCGGCCAGCGCCACCCGGTCCCCGACGAGGATCGAGGCGGTCCCCCGATCACCGGTCAGGGTGGCCGTGATCCCGGTGGCCTTGGTGCCCTCGGGAATCGGCAGGACCAGCGCCTGCGAGGTCGCGCCCGCCCCGGCGCTGACTTGGCTGCGGAACCCCAGGGTCAACGGAGGGACGCTGACATTGCTGTCACCGGGTCCGGGGGTGGGAGCCTCCGCGGTGCTCTGGACGCTGCGGGTCGAACTCGTCACCGCGGCCGCCCCAGTCGTGCCCAGCAGGGCGCCGCCGATACAGGTCACCGCGAGCGTCGACATCAGCCGCCGACGTGTCGTCCGCAGGTGCATCGCACCTCTCCATCTGGTCTGTCCTCAGGCGCACGGTTGCGCACCCACCCCGCGTGCTATTCGTCAATGCCGGGGCTGACCTGATGCGTTACGGGCGGCCGGCGCTGCCGCCGATGACCACCTCGCGGGACTCGACGGCGCTGATCCGGGCTGCATCCAGGACCGCCAGGGTGTGCACCGCGTCCGCCGGGTCGACCGGCAACGTCGCCTGCCGCACCGGGTACGTCTGGGCCGACGTCTGGGCCGACGTCTGCGCCGACGTCTTCGCGGCCGGTCGGGCCTCAAGCGCCGCGGCCACCACCCGGTAGAAGTCCTCCGCCCCGCCGGGCGGCAGTGGCGCGGGCCGCCGCGCCGTACCGGCCACCACCCATCCCGCGCAGCCCGGCGCGTTGCGCAGGTCCGGATACCAGGACTCGTCCTCGAACTCGTCCCAGACGTACGCCGCGCGCGAGCCGACCACCCGCAGCCGCGGGCCGGGCGCCGGCTGCACCGAGGACACCCACAGCATCGAGGTCGACCCGGGCGGCGCACCGGCCAGGCCCCCACCGGCGTGCCGGCAGAACAGCACCGCGTCGTCGTCGGCGGGGGTGCTCAGCGCCGCCACGGTGGCCGTGACCCCGGTGACGCGGCCCAAGACCTGCACGGCCAGGTCGACTACGTGGCTGCCCAGGTCCAGCAGCACCCCGCCGCCGGCCTGCCAGGGGGTGTCCTCGCGCCAGCGGTGCAGCGGTTCGGGCCGCCACCGCTCGTAGCGCATCTCCAGGCGCCGGACCTCCCCCAGTTCGCCGTTCGCCAACAGCGCCGACAGCGCCCGCGGGCCCTCGTCGTACCGGCGGTTCTGATACACCGTCAGCGGCACCGCAGCGGCCGCCGCCTCCGCCACCACCGCCGCGGCCGTCGCCGCGTCGCAGGCCAACGGCTTGTCGACGACGCAGGGCAGCCCCGCCGCCACCACCTGCCGCACGTGGTCGGGGTGCGCACCGGTCGGGGTGGCCAGCACCACCACGTCGATCGCCAGGTCTGTGGCGCTCGCCAGCAGCGCGCTCAGGTCGGGCACGACCACCACCCCCGGCCAGTCCGCCCGGGCCTGGGCGCCGCGGTCCGGATCGCCGGTCGCGACGGCGGCGACCACGGCGCCGGCGGCCCGTAGAAACGGGACGTGGATGGTTCGGGCGTAGGCATATCCGGCCAGGGCGACGCGCATGGACCCACCCTGCCTCGTCGGCGGTCCGGCCGCCACGCCCACCCGCCAGGCCGCCACGCCCACCCCGCCACGCCCACTCGCATCCCGGGGGCCGGCTCACCCGGCCGAGGCCGGGCACTTCGGGCAGACTGAGCCGGTGGAGAACACGGTGGTCCTTTCGCGCAGCAGTGGGGTGACGACCGTCCCGTGGCAGGAGGACGCTCCGATCCGCGCCGACCTCTTCAGCCCGGAGAGGTTCGAGGAACACGCGGTCTCCCTGGCGGATGGGCACACCACCGGCCGCCGCCCACCCCGGGTCAAGACGCTGCTCGCCCGGCTGAACGACGACGCGCTGGCGCTGACCAAGGCCTACGACGCGCTCAACCAGGACATCGTCGAGCGGCGCACCCTCACGCCGGCCGGGGAGTGGCTGGTCGACAACTTCCACCTGGTGGACCGGCACATCCGGGAGATCCGGCTGGGCATGCTCGGCGACGGGCAGCAGCGCCTGCCGCGGCTGGGCACCGGCTTCCTGGAGGGCTATCCGCGGGTGTTCGCGATCGCGTGGGCGTACGTCGCGCACAGCGATTCGGTGTTCGACCCGGTGCTGCTCGCCCGGTTCGTGCGGGCGTATGAGTCCCGCAAGGCGTTGACCGTCGCGGAGCTGAGCGCCCTGCCGTTGATGCTGCGCATCGTCCTCATCGAGAACATGCGCCGGGTCTCCGACGGCCTCGCCGACAGCTCGCGGCAGCTGCGCTCCGCGGACGCCGCGGCGGACCGGCTGCTCGGCCTCGGCCCCGACGCCTCCGGCCCCACCGAGGCGGCGCAGGTGCTGCCGGACGGGCTCAAGGGCGAGGGCCGCTCGTTCGTGGTGCAGCTGATGCGCCGGCTCACCGGCACCAACCTCGATGACACCCTGGCGTGGCTCGACCACGACCTGGACTCGCGCGGCCTGCATCCGACGGCGCTGGTCCAGGAGGAACACCAGAGCGTGGCCCGCGACTCGGTGACCATGCGCAACATCTTCCAGAGCCTGCGGCTCATTGCCGACGTCTCCTGGAGCGAGTGGTTCGAGTCGGTCTCCCTGATCGAGCGGGAGCTGCGCACCAACCCCGACTACGCCGCGCTCGACCCGGCCTCCCGTGGGCTCTACCGCCAGGCCGTCGAGGAGCTGGCCAAGGGCTCGGGCCAGAACGAGATCGACGTGACCCGCGCGGCGCTGCAACGCAGTGCCTATTCCTCGGACGAGATCCGCCGGGACGTCGGCTACTGGCTGCTCGACGAGGGCCGCCGCGACTTCGAGGCCACGCTCGGCTACCGGCCGGACGCCCGCAAGCGCCTCGTGCGGATCATGCGCGGTGCCGGGCTGCCCGGCTATCTGGGGGCGCTGACGCTGCTGACCCTGGCGCTGTCGGTGCTGGCCAGCTACCTGATGTGGCGCCTGGTGGACCCCGCCGTGGGCGTCCCCGGGCTCGGCACGCACCGATTCGGGCCGTTGCCCCCGACGTGGACGCTGATCGCGGCGGTCCTGCTCGGCCTGCCCGCCAGCGACCTGGCCCTGGCCCTGCTCAACTACTGGTCCACCCGGCTGATCCCGGAGAGCCCGCTGCCCGGTCTCGCGCTGCTGCACGGCGTACCGGAACGGCTGCGCACGCTCGTCGTCATCCCGACGATGATCACCTCACCCGAGGGCGTGGACGAGCTGATCGCCGACCTCGAGGTGCACCATCTGGCTAACAAGGACCAGCAGATCTACATCGGCGCGGCGACCGACTGGAAGGACGCCGACGCGGAAGTCCTCGACGGCGACGAGGCCCTGCTGCTGCGGGCGATCGACGGGATCAACCGGCTCAACGCGCACTACGGCGATCGGTTCCTGCTGTTCCATCGGCCCCGCCGGTGGAACCCCGGCGAGGGCAAGTGGATGGGCTGGGAGCGCAAGCGCGGAAAGCTGGAGCAGCTCAACCACCTGCTGCAGGGCGATCAGGACCACGAGATGGAGGTCAAGGCAGGCCGGCTGCCGGGGCCGTTCCGCTATGTCGTGACCCTCGACAGCGACACCCGGCTGCCGCGCGAATCGGTGCGCCAGCTCGTCGGCAAGATGGCCCACCCGCTCAACATGGCCCGGCTGCACCCCTCCGGCCAGGTGCTGCGCGGCTACGGCATCCTGCAGCCGCGGGTCAGCCCGTCGCTGCCATTGGCCGAGGAGAGCTCGACGTACCAGCGGATCTTCTCCACCCCGGCCGGGACCAACCCCTACGCGACGACGGTCTCCGACGTCTACCAGGACCTTTTCGAAGAGGGCTCGTTCTCCGGCAAGGGCATCTACGACCTCGCGGCCGTCACCGCCGCCTGGGAGGGCAAGATCCCGGAGAACACGATCCTGTCCCACGACCTGTTGGAGGGCAATTACGCCCGGTCCGGCATGGCCACCGACGTCGAGGTCGTCGAGGCCTACCCGACCAGCTACTACGTCGCCTCCCGGCGCGACCATCGATGGATCCGCGGCGACTGGCAGTTGCTGCCCTGGATCCTGTTCCGACGCCAGGGCATCCACGGCCTGGGCCTGTGGAAGATGATCGACAACCTGCGTCGGTCGCTGGTCCCGATCGCGGTCGTCGTCGGCATCATCACCCTCGTTGCGCTGCTGCCCCCGCTGGCCGCCTGCGTCGCGATCTTCGCCCTGCTCGCGGCGTACTTCATCCCGCCGCTGTTCTCGCTGCCCGCCGCCCTGTCCCGCCGCGAACGCGGGGTCATCCGGTCCAGCTACCTCGGCGCGGTCCTGGAGGACGCCCGGGACGGCATCATCCTCGGCCTGACCAACACCGTGCTGCTCGCGCACCGGGCCGCGCTCTGTCTCGACGCCATCGGCCGCACGCTGTTCCGCCTGCTCGTCTCCCGCAAGCACCTACTGGAGTGGACGACGGCGGCGGCGTCCGCGGCGGCCACCCGCAACACCGCGGGGTTCTACGTGCGGGCGATGGCGGCCGGGCTGATCCCGCCGGCGCTGCTGCTGCTTGTCGCGGCCCTGCGCGGCCCGTGGTCGCTGCTCGTCGCCGCGCCGCTGGTGCTGGGCTGGTTCCTCGCGCCGGTGCTGGCCTACTCCATCAGCCGCCCGCTGGCGACCACCGATCTGCACGCTTCGCCGGAGGATCTGCGCGAGCTGCGCCTCATCGCCCGGCGGACCTGGCACTTCTTCGAGACGTTCGTGGGACCCGGCGAGAATCACCTGCCCCCGGACAACTTCCAGGAGAGCCCCACCCCGGTTGTCGCGCACCGCACCTCCCCGACGAACATCGGGCTCTACATGCTCGTCTGCGTCGCCGCGGCCGACAACGGCTGGATCAGCGCCGAGGAGGCGGCCACCCGCATCGAGGGCACCCTGGGCACCATCGACCGGCTGGAGAAGCACAAGGGGCACCTGCTCAACTGGTACGAGACGCAGACCCTCGCGCCGCTTCCGCCCGCCTACGTCTCCTCGGTGGACTCCGGCAACTTCGCCGGCCACCTCATCGCGCTGCGGCAGGCCGTGCTCGACTGGGTCGGCGGGATCCGCACCCCGGGCGTGGACCGGATCGACGGCGCGCGGGACACCTTGGGCGTGCTGCAGCAAGTGCTCGCGGAGCCCGAGACGGTACGGCGACTGGGGGCGCCCGGCCTGGCCCGCGTCACCGAGGCGGCGGCGACCCTGCAGCAGGCCCTGGCCCCCGGCAGCGACGGCGAGGTCGACCTGCCCAGGGCCGCGGACATGGCCGCCGCGCTGGTCCAGGTGCTCGACCAGGAAGATCCGCAGCACAGCACGGCCGACCCGCACGATCCGGCCAGCGCCGGATCGCCGCGCACCTGGGCGCTGGCGGTGGGCCGGGCGATCGCCGGCCTGCGGACCGACCGCTCCGTCGCGGATGGCCAACTGGCCGCCCTGGACGGGCGGCTGCTGGACATCGCGCGCCGCTGCACCGACCTGGCCGCCGCCCACGACTTCACCTTCCTGGTGGATCCGCGCCGTGGCCTGCTCTCCATCGGCTATCACGTGCCGGATGCCCAGCTCGACGACAGCTGTTATGACCTGCTCGCCTCCGAGGCGCGGCTGGCCAGCTTCTTCGCCATCGCCAAGGGCGACGTGCGCACCCGGCACTGGGCGACCCTCGGTCGACCGCTGTGCGCGGCCGGCGGCGGCGCGGCCCTGGCGTCCTGGTCGGGCTCGATGTTCGAATACCTGATGCCCGGCCTGGTGATGCGGCAACCCTCGACCGGCCTGCTCGCCAAGACCATGCGGCTGGTGGTGCGCGCCCAGATGGCCTACGCGGCCCGGTTCGACATCCCGTGGGGCATCTCCGAGTCGGCGTACAACGCCCGCGACCCGCAGCACACCTATCAATACGGTCCGTTCGGCGTCCCCGACCTCGGCCTGGTCCGGGGTCTGTCGGACAACCTGGTCATCGCGCCGTATGCGACGGGGCTGGCGGCCATGGTCGACCCGGGGGAGGCCGCGGCCAACTACGACCGGTTGCGCGCCCTGGGCGCCCGCGGCGCCTTCGGCTTCTACGAGGCCGTCGACTTCACCGGCACCCGGCTGCCGCAGGACGAGAAGTACGCCGTGGTCCGCTGCTACATGGCCCACCACCACGGGATGACGCTGCTGGCCATCCACAACGCCGTCCACGACGGGCTGATGCGCGAGCGGTTCCACACCGAGCCGATGATCGCGGCGTGCGAACTGCTGCTGCAGGAGCGCGCGCCCCGCTACGTCCCGGTCTCCCCCCGCAAGACCCGCGAGCAGGGCATGCGGGTCGGCCGGGACGCGCTGGCGGCGCCGAGCGAGCGGCTCTTCACGGGCAACGCCGCCTTTGCGCCGGCCGTGCACCACCTGTCCAACGGCCGCCTCTCGCTCACCCTCACCCCGGCCGGCGGGGGCCAGTTGCGCTGGAACGGCAACGCGCTCACCCGCTGGCGGGTGGACCGCAGCACCGAGCAGCTGGGCGACTTCGTCTACCTGCGCGACGACGAGACCGGGCAGTACTGGTCCGCCACCGGGATGCCGGTGCGCGGCTCCGCGGCGGGCTACGAGGTCCGGTTCACCCAGGACAGCGCCACCTATCGGCGGCATCACCGCACGATCGCCTCGACGGTGGATTGGCGGGTCTCGCCCGAGGCGGACGTGGCTGTCCGCCGGGTCACGCTGATCAACGAGGGCACCGACGCGCGGACGATCACCCTGGCGTCGTACGGCGAGCTCGTGCTCGGTCGCGCCGCCGACGACGACGCGCACCCGGTGTTCAGCCGGATGTTCGTGCACACGGAGTACGACGAGAGCCTCGGCGCGCTCATCGCCTACCGGCGGCCCCGCACCAGCGGCGCCCCGGACGTCTGGCTGGGGCACATGCTGGTCGTGGACACCCCCGCGGCTAGGCGTGGCGCGCCGGACTCCGCGGTCGTCATCGAGAACCCCGAGGTCGGGCCGATCGTGCCGCAGACGAACCGGCGGACGTTCCTCGGCCGGGGCGGGAGCACCCGCCGACCGGCGGCGATGGAGTCGGGCTGGCCGTTGCCGTCCAGTGGCGCGGACGACCCCGAGGCCCTGGGATACACGCTCGACCCGATCGCCTCGCTGGCGCAGCGGGTCTCGGTGCCCGCCGGCGGCCGGGCCCGGGTGTTCCTGTGGACGGTCGCGGCCTCGACCCGGGAGGACCTGGTGCGGCTGCTCGATCAGCACCGGCAGACCTCGGCGTACGAGCGGATCGCCTCCCTGGGCTGGACCGAGGCCCAGATCCAGCTGCGCTATCTCGGCATCTCCGCCGACGAGGCCAACCAGTTCCAGACCCTGGCCGGTCACGTGCTCTATCCGCACCCGGTGCTGCGACCGGACGAGTCGCTGCTGTTGCGCTCGGCGGCGCCGCAGAGCGGGCTGTGGCCGCTCGGCATCTCCGGCGACCTGCCCATCGTGCTGGTCAACATCGCCGACGGCGCCGAGCTGCCGCTGGTCCGCCAGATGGTGCGGGCGTTCGAGTTCTGGCGGCTGCGCCGCTTCGCGGTGGACCTCGTGGTCGTCAACCTGCACTCCACCAGCTATGCCGAGGACCTGCAGCAACGCCTGGAACACCTGGTGGTCTCGATCCAGCCGCGGACCGGTTCGCCGGACTCGACGGGCCGGATCTTCCTGCTGCGGGCCGACCAGACCGACCCGCAGGTGCTGGCCTCGCTCACCGCCGCGGCCCGGGTCGTCCTGGACGCCCGCCGCGGCGACCTGGGCGCGCAACTGCCGCTGTCGGTGATCGCGGCGCTGCCGGACGACGCCGCGGCGGACCCGACCGCGCCGGCCGTCGGTGCGGGCGGCACGATCGCCGGCACCGTCGCCGGCAGCACGGTCGCCGGCACCCGTGGCCGGGCGGTGTCGCGCCCTGCCACGGATTCGGCGACCCGGACCGGCCGCGCGCCGGCGCGGGCCACCCGCCCGCCGGCCCCGGAGATCCCGCCGACCCCGGTGCCCACCCCGCTGCTGTTCTTCAACTCCTTCGGCGGGTTCTCGATGGACGGCACGGAATATGTCACCGTGCTCGACGAGGGCCGCAGCACGCCGGCGCCGTGGATGAACGTCGTGGCCAACCCCACCTTCGGGTTCCACGCGACGGCCGAGGGCGCCGGCTACACGTGGTGGCGCAACAGCCGCGACAACCAGATCACCCCGTGGGGCAACGATCCGGTGACGGCGCCGCTGTGCGAGGTCGTCTATGTCCGCGACGACGAGTCCGGCACGGTGCTCTCGCCGATGGCGGGCGCGATCGGCGAGGGCCGCCATGTCACCCATCACGGGTTCGGCTACACCCGCTTCCGGCACCACCGCGCCGGCCTGGAGTTGGACCTGACCCAGTTCGTCGCCGGCGATGACCCGGTGAAGGTGTCCTGGCTCAAGGTGCGCAATGCCACCAGTACGGCGCGCACGGTGACGGTGACCTCGTACGCCGACCTGGTCCTGGGGTTCAAGCGCGACGAGGAGCCGCGCCACCTCATCACCGAGGTGGACCCGGACACCAAGGCGCTGTTCGTCCGCAACCCGTGGAGCACCGGGTTCGCCGATCAGGTGATCGCGTTCGACATGGGCGGCCGGCAGACCTCGTTGACGGCGGCCCGGCGCGAGGTGCTCGGCCTGCACGGCAACCTCTCGGATCCGCGGGCGATCATGTTGGGCGAGAAACTCGCCGGTCGGGTCGGGGCGGGTTTCGACCCGTGCGCGGCCCTGCAACTGACCGTGCGCATCGGCCCGGGCGAGACCGTCACGGTGCCGATGACGATGGCTGCCGCCACCGATCGCGAGGGCGCTCGGGAGTTGGTGCAGCGCTACCGTGCCGCCGATCTCGAGGCGACCCTGGCGCAGGTCCGCGAGACCTGGCGGGAGCGGCTGGGCAAGGTCACGGTGCGCACCCCGGACCGCGCCTTCGACCTGATGATGAACGGCTGGCTGCTCTACCAGACGCTGGCCTGCCGGCTCTTCGCGCGCTCGGGCTATTACCAGACCTCGGGGGCCTACGGCTTCCGGGACCAGCTGCAGGACTCGATGGCGACGCTGCTCGTCGATCCCGCGCCCGCCCGGGAGCACCTGCTGCGGGCCGCGTCTCGGCAGTTCGTCGAGGGTGACGTGCAGCACTGGTGGCTGCCCGCGACGGGGGCCGGGGTGCGCACCCGGATCTCCGACGACGTGGTCTGGCTGGTGCACGCGACGGCCCACTACCTGCGCGTCACCGACGACACCTCGGTGTTGGACGAGCAGGTCCCCTTCCTCATCGGGCCCACCCTGGAGGACGACCAGCACGAGAACTTCTTCACCCCGGAACGGTCCCGGCGCACCGCATCGCTGCAGGACCACGTGATCCTCGCGCTGCAGCGGGCGTTCACGGCGGGCGTGCACGGGCTGCCGCTGATGGGCGGCGGGGACTGGAACGACGGCATGAACCGCGTCGGCGAGCGCGGCAAGGGCGAGAGCGTGTGGCTCGGCTGGTTCCTGCACAAGACGATCTCCGACATCATGCCGACGCTGGCCGATCGGGCTCCACAGCTCGCCGAGCACGCCAAGGCCTATCAGCGCAAGCTGCTGGAGGCGCTGGAGGGCCACGGCTGGGACGGCGAGTGGTACAGGCGGGGCTACTTCGACGACGGCACCCCGCTGGGGTCCCAGGGGCGCACCGAATGTCGGATCGACGCGATCGCGCAGAGCTGGGCGGCGCTGTCCGGTGCGGCCCGGCCGGAGCGGGCGCTCAGCGCGATGCGCTGTGTCGACGAGCACCTGATCATGACGTCGGAGAAGGTGGCGCGGCTGTTCACGCCGCCGTTCGAGACCTCGGATCCCGACCCGGGCTATGTGCGCGCCTACCCGCCGGGCGTTCGCGAGAACGGTGGGCAATACACCCACGGCGCGCTCTGGTCGATCTTCGCCAACGCGGCGCTCGGCCGGCAGGATCGGGCGGGCGAGCTGTTCTCGCTGATCAACCCGATCAACCACGCGCTGACGTCGGAGGCGGCGCAGGCCTATCGCACGGAGCCCTATGTCATCGCCGCGGACGTCTACTCCGTGGAACCGTACGTCGGGCGGGGCGGCTGGACCTGGTACACCGGGTCCTCCGGCTGGATGTTCCGCGCCGGGCTGGAAGGCATCCTCGGGGTGCGGCGGATGGCCGACCGGCTCGTGCTGGACCCCAGCCTGCCCGGTTCCTGGAACAGCGCCACGGTGACCTACCGACATGGCGCCGCGACGTACGAGATCACCCTCGATGCCCAGGGCGAGGCCCCACGGCGGGTGACCGCCATCGAGGTGGATGGGGTGCGGCGGACCGGGTCGCGCACCGTCCCCCTCATCGACGACGGCAAGATCCATCAGGTGACGGTGCGGCTGGAGCACGCCCCCGAGCTGGACGCGGTGCTGCGGCGGCTGGCGGAGGGGCCGGCGGCCGACGAGTGACTCGAGCTGTCCTGGCATCGGTCGGCGCCGGGTGCCGGTCTGCGATGATCCGGCCATGAGCGCAGACCGGCACGAGTACGACGTGGTCGTGACCTGGACCGGGAACCGGGGGCGCGGCACCGCGACGTACGGCGCCTACGGTCGCGAGCACGAGGTGACGTACGGCGGGAGCCGGCGCGGGGATTCGGTCGGTGAGCCGACCCAGGGTTGGGTCGGCGACCCGCCGGCCATTGCGGGGAGCGCGGACCCGGCGTTCCGCGGGGACCCGACCCGCTGGAACCCCGAGCAGCTGCTGGTCGCGGCGGTCTCGCAGTGCCACATGCTGTGGTTTCTGCACCTGGCCGTCGAGGCGGGGGTAGTCGTCACGGCGTACCAGGATCGCGCCCACGGGGTGATGGTCGTCGATGGGACCGGTGGGCCGGGCGGCGGCCGGTTCGATCGCGTGGTGCTGCGGCCGGTGGTCGCCCTGGCCGGGGGCACCGAGGGCAGCGCGAGCGACACCGGCCACGGCGCCGACGAGGGCGACGCGGCGACCCGACGCTTGCACGAGCAAGCACTCTCGGCGCACCACGAGGCACATGCGCGCTGCTTCATCGCGAACTCGCTGAGCATCCCGGTGGAGGTCGAACCGGAGATCCGCACCGCCTGAACCCCTGAACCCACCCCTGGCGAGTCGGCGGGGTGGTTCGCGGCGGTCGGCACAGGCCGACGCGTTGTGGCTGCAGGCGTCCGCGCAGGGTTGGGGTCGCTATAGCAGCCCCAACCCTGCGTCGCTGGCTGCATTCTCGGCCGCATCGCCACCGGCCGCATCGCCGCCGGCCGTGTCGCCGCCGGCCGTGTCGCCGCCGGCCGTGTCGCCGCCGGCCGTGTCGCCGCCGGCCGGCGTGACGGCCAACCCCCGACGTGGGCGAACCCCCCGAAGTCGTACTCCACAGCCGTGGGTGCCGGGCGAGTTATCCACAACTGCGCGCCTCGGGCCGGCACAGGCCGAGCGGTTGCGCTGGGGTGGGCGTTGTGGATCTCCCGAGCGACCTCGAAGCCCTTGTCCAGGCCCAGTACGGCGTCTTCACCCGGCGCCAGGCCATGGCGTGCGGACTGACCGTCGGCGATATCAAGTGGGCCCTGGGTCGACGCTGGATCAGCGTGCTGCCCGGGGTGTACCTGGCGCACCGGGGATCGCCGCAGCGGGCGCAGCTGCTCATGGCGGGGCAGCTCTACGCGGGCGAGGAGGCGGTGCTGTCCGGGCCGGCCGCATGTCGGTGGCGCGGCCTGGAGCAGGCCAGCCGGACGGGCGTGGTGCACGTGATCGTGCCCACCTCTCGATCGAGCCGGCAGATCCGCTGGCTGCACATCCGACGCTCGTCGCTGCCGGCGGGGCTGCACCCCTCGGGGCCGTTACGCCTGGCCACGGTGGAGCGCGCCGTGGTCGATGCGGCCCGGCTTGCGCCAGGGCTGGAGGACGCCACGGCGCTGGTCATCGAGGCGCTCCAGCGCCGACTCACGACGCTAGAACGCCTGGCCCACACCAATGACGCCCTCGGCCGACCAGGCTCGGCCCTCACCAGTCGGGCCCTGCGCGCCGCAGCGGGGGGTGCCTGGTCCATCCCGGAACTCGCGCTCGGCCGACTCGTCCGGTCTTCCCGCGTGCTGCCGGAGATGTGGTGCAATCCGCGGCTCACGACGGCCGAGAGTCGACTCCTGGTCATGCCCGACGGCTGGTTCGACGATGTCGGGATGGCCGTGATGGTGCATTCCCGGCGGTGGCACGACGGCAGCCGTTCGGAGCTCACGGTCGAGCGCGACGGCGAACTCACGGCGTACGGCGTTGTCGTCTGCGCCATCACTCCGCGCTCCATCGAGCGGGAGCCGGCGCGGGTGCTGGACTTCCTCGAGAGAACGTACGCCGCGACGCGCGCCACCCGGACCCGAACCCCGGCGGTGACGGCCACTCAGTGGGATCCCTACCACCTCACTGCGTAGGCCCACGGCCTTGGTCTGTGCCGCCAGCCGCCAGCCGCCAGCCGGCACGCTCGATGGCTGCAGGCATGGATGCAGGGTTGGGGTCGTGGGAGCGACCCCAACCCTGCAACGCCGGATGCAATCTCGACGGGCGGGGGTTCGACGGGCGGGCGGGCCGGCTTGCGGCGATACAACCGGCGGCGGTTCGACGGGCGGGGGGTTCGACGAAACTGGCCGGGTCAGTCTTCGACGAGGCCCGCGAGCCGGGCCAGGGTGGCGTGCATGCCCTTGTCGTACCAGCCGGTCATGCCGGTCCGCGCGGCGATCGGGGCGAGCAGACCTGTGGGGCCCAAGTCGTGCGTCTCCCGCACCAGCGTCCCGCCCTCAACGGGTTCCAGCTCGTAGCGCCAGATCTGGCCGCCGGCGACCCGCCGACCACGGAACTCGCTGCTGGTGGCCCAGGCGATCCGGCGGCCCTCCTCGAACTCGACGACGTCGTTGATCGAGCGGTAAGGGATCGGGCCGACTTGCTGGCCCATCGTGAACCGGACGCCGGAAGCCAGTCGGCCCGGGCCGTGCGGGGCGCCCTTGACCATCCCCGACCCGTCGATGAGGTGATGCTTGAACGGGTCGGCCAGGATGTCGAAGATCGTGGCCGCGTCGGCCCGGATGAAGCGTTCGACGCTGCGGGACGACGATTGCGTGCTCATGGGTCCCGACGCTACCCGAGCACGGCGTACGGTTCGCGGCGCCGGATAACCTTGCCGTTCGTGACCCCATCCCCGGTGCAGCGGCTGTATTCGTCCGCACCCCTCCTGCTGTGCCTGGCGGTGCTCGGCTGGTCGGGCAACTTCGTGGTGGGGCGGCTCGTCGGCGGCTCCGTCCCGCCGACCCAGCTGGCGTTCCTGCGCTGGGTCGGAGCGAGTCTGGTCATCGTTCCGATCGCGTGGCGGCACGTGCGGGTGGATGCCGCGGAGCTGCGGCGCCGCTGGGTCTCGGTGCTGGTCCTGTCGGTCACCGGGGTGGCGATCTTCAACTCGTTCGTCTACCACGGGCTGCAGACCACGACCGCGGTGAACGGGCTGCTGCTGCAGTCGGTGTGTCCCGTGTTGATCGTGCTGATCACGTTCGCGGCGCACCGCGAGGTGCCGCATGTGGCTCAGCTGGCCGGGCTGGTCGTTTCGCTGGTCGGGGTGTGGCTGGTGGTGTCGCGCGGGCAGGTGTGGGGCGGCGCCGGCCTGGCCGCCACGGTGGGCGACGCCTGGATCCTGGCCGCCGTGGCGTCGTACGCGGTCTACACCGTCGCCCTGCGTACCAAGCCCTCAGTGCACCCGTTCACCCTGCTCGCGGTCACCTTTGTGTTGGGTGCGCTCTGTATCGCGCCGTTCGCGGCGGCCGAGTGGGCCGGGGGCCGGTCCATGCCGACGACGGCCGGGGCCGCGGCGGCGGTGGTCTACGTGGCGCTGGTGCCGTCGATCGTGTCGTACTTCTGCTTCAACCGCGGCGTCGAGCTTGCCGGGGGCGCCCGGGCCGGGCAGTTCATCCATCTGATGCCGGTCTTCGGGGCGGTGCTGGCGTTCGTGTTCATCGGGGAGCGGCTGGCCTGGTACCACCTCGTCGGAGCCGCGGTCATCGCCTGCGGCATCTGGCTGTCGGGCCGCCAAGCCGAGTCCGCCTGACGCCCGCCGGCCACCCCTGGTGCCGACCGGTCGGGCGCGCCGAGCGGTCGCCCCTCCATACCGTGGTATGTGGGCGGGTGCGCCGAGCGGGCGGGCGCGCCGAGCGGTTCTGGTCCGGGCATGCTTGGGGCGTGACGGATTACGCAACCGAACAGCCGCTGCGCGCGGACGTCGACGCCCTGACCGGCCCGGCCGTGGTGGCCTTCGGCACCGACTGGTGCGGCTACTGCCTGGCGGCGGAGCGGCACATCGCCCCCGCGCTCGCCGCGCATCCCGACGTGCGGGTCCTCGCCGTCGAGGACGGGCCGGGGCGGCCGCTCGGACGGTCGTACCGCGTCAAGCTGTGGCCGACCCTGATCTTCCTGCGCGACGGGGTCGAGGTCGCGCGGGTGGTCCGCCCGAGCAACCGCGAGGCCGTCGACGAGGCCCTGGCCGCCATCACCGGCTAGCGGCGTCGGTCACGCATGGCGCCGGGGAGTCAGCTGTGGCTCGGACGTGGGCCCGCAGCGCCGCGAGGACGACCCGGATGGCCGGGCTGTCCTGCGAGCTGCGCCGCCAGGCCGCCTCGACCGTGCGGGTCGGGGCCGGGCTGACCGGCAGGGCGACCAGCCCCGCCGGGAGCGCCGGGCGGGCCAGCCGCGGGACCAGCGCGATGCCCCCGCCCGCGGCGACCAGCGCGATCTGGGTCGAGAAGTCGTCGATGCGGTGGCGTACCTCGGGCTGCGGCGAGCGGGCGAACAGCCGCCGGAACCAGTCGTGGCAGGCCGTGCCCGGCGGGCTGGTCACCCACGCGTCGCCGCGCAGGTCGGCGGCGGTCACGGCGGGTCTGCCCGCCAGCGGATGGTCGGCCCGGACGATGACGTCGCCCACGTCGACGGACAGCTGTTCGGTGCGCACCACTCGCCGTACCGTTGACCCCCCGGACGATCCTCGGGCCGTCCCGCGGGGCCCGGCGGCCCCCGCCCCGATCGCCGTTTCCCGCACCGACCCCCCGGACCAGGCCGGTAGCGCGGCCGAGTCGTGCAGCAGGGCCAGGTCGGCGGCGCCGGTGGCGAGCGCCGCCGCGGCCTCCGCGGGGTCCTGCTCGCGCACCTCCAGGGTCAGCGCCGGATGCCGTACGCCGAGAGCGGGCAGACACGGCACCAGCAGGCCGCGGATCGCCGTCGAGAAGGCGACGACCCGGAGCGTGCCGAGGGGTTCGGCCGATCGCGCCACGGCCGCCTGAGCGGCGCGCTCCATCGCGGCGAACACCTCGGGGGCCGCGTCGCACAGGGACTCGCCCGCCGAGGTGAGCACCACGCCGCGCCCCGCACGCGCGAGCAGCGCCACGCCCACCTGCGCCTCGAGCCGCTTGACCTGCTGAGAGACGGCCGACGGAGTGAACCCCAACGCCTCGGCAGCGGCGGCGACCGACCCGGTGTCGGCGATGAGGGTCAGCGCCCGGAGGGCCGCGGCGTCGATCATAAAGCAACGCTACCGAATAACACGAGTAATCAATCGCTAGACCTGAGGTATCCCGCGAGGCACCCTGGGTACATGACACACACTCCCGCCCGTCCGTTCGGTTCCGTGCTCACGGCGATGGTCACCCCGTTCAAGCCCGACGGCTCGCTGGATCTGGACGGCGCCCGCGCGGTCGTCGAGCACCTGCTCGCCAACGGCCACGACGGCATCGTCGTCAACGGCACGACGGGGGAGTCGGCGACGTTGTCCGACGACGAGAGCGTCACGATGATGCGCGTCGTCGCCGAGGCCGTGGCCGGGCGCGCCCAGGTGGTGGCCGGGGTAGGCAGCAACGACACCCGGCATGTCGTCGAGATGGTCGCACGCGCGCGGGACGCGGGGGCGACGGGCCTGCTGCTCGTGTCGCCGTACTACAACAAGCCCACGCAGCGCGGCCTGATCGCGCACTGCCGGGCGGTCGCCGAGGCGAGCGAGCTGCCGATCTTGCTCTACGACATCCCGGGCCGCACGGGCATCCCGTTCACCACGGCGACGCTGCTGGAGCTGGCCAGCCTGCCCACCATCCAGGGCGTCAAGGACGCCAAGGGCGACCAGTGGGAAGCGACCCGGCTGATGGCCGAGACCAACCTGGCCTGGTACTCCGGTGCCGACGAGGACAACCTCGCGTTCCTGGCGCTGGGTGCCTCGGGCGTGGTCAGCGTGGTCGGGCACGTGGCTGGAGCGCACTACCGGGCGATGATCGATGCGGTCGACGCCGGCGACCTGGTCACGGCGCGGGAGATCCATCGGCGCCTGATCCCGGTGGTGAACGCGATCATGAAGACCTCCCAGGGCGCGATCATGGCCAAGGCTGCCCTGGTCGAGCTGGGTGTCATCGAGCACGCGACCGTCCGGTTGCCGCTGGTGGAGTCCACCGGGGACGAGCTGCAGATCCTGCGCGACGGCCTGCGCCGGTCCGGCATCTCGAATCCCGAAGGCGTCTGACGTTCGCTCGTGCTGACGATCCGATTCGACCAGCGCGGTTGGAAGCTGAAGTGGGACGGGGGTGAGCCCCTGGGTGGCCTCCCCTCGGGTTCGTGCGCGGGCAACGATCTCCCGGCGTTCTGGTCGGGGATGCGGTGGTCACCCGTCATCCCCGACGGCAGGGCGGCGCTCTGGTGCCTCGCGGACTGGGGGATCGCAGATCGCTGTATCGCAGATTGGTGGATCGGACGCCCCGGGGTGGCCGGTATGGGAAGCGGTCGACGTCGCGCTGCGCCGCCGGGTGTCCTCGCCGCCGGCCGTCGCCGTCGCCGGCCGTGCTGCGGCGTAGTCGGCGTTGCTCCGGAAGTGAACCCATCTGACGTGGAGGGGCTCGCCGGTGGGACCGCCATAGGGCTCGGTGCGCACCAGTCGCAACGCGGGAGGCTGGGCGCTCATCGGTGCGGCGGCGGACGGGGGCGTCTCTTCCTGCGACTGTGCCGTCCCGGAAGATGACGTCGGCCTCGCGGCGTCGGGGGTGGGTGCGGACGACCGTGCGCCGGCGGTGATCGGTGTGCCGGTGGGCGTGGTGAAGTGCAAGCTGCCGGGGGCGTGCTCGGGGAGGTCGGGGTTGCCCAGGATGAGGAAGTCCCCGTCGTGGTGGCGGTCGTGGTGCCACGGGCAGAGGCAGACGAGGTTGTCGGTGTCGGTGCGTCCACCGGCCAGCCAGTGCCGGATGTGGTGGGCCTCGATGTAACCGGCGGTGGAGCCGGCCTGGGGGCAGCCGGGGAAGCGGCAGCCGCGGTCGCGGTCGCGAAGCAGGGCCTTGGTGCGGTAGGGCACGACCCGATGGGTGCGGCCGACGTTAACGGGAGCGCCTTCGGTCTCCCACACTGGGCGCAGGACGCCGTCGCACGTGAGTCCGTTCACGATGTGTTGGGGAAGACGAGGTCCCCCGGACAGCCACGCGCCGTCGGTGCCCAGGTGGATCAGCGCCCGGTAGCGCTCCCGGCGGTCCGGGGCGCCTTGCGAGGCCAAGGCGGCGGCACAGAGCTCGGCCAGGGCGTCGCCCAGCGTGACCTGGTGCGTGTAGGTGGTGATCACCTCGGGCGTCGTGGTGGAGTCGCCGTGTCGGTCGCGGAAAAGCCGGTCCTTGGCCTCCCGGAGCGCTGCCTCGACCAAGGCCCCGAGGTGCGCCGGGGCTTCGTAGCGCAGCCGGAATCGGCCGTCGGCGTCGGTGCTCATGTGCAGGCTGGCAGGCCGCGCAGACTCGGGTTCGACCGCGTCGGAGTCGGGAGGGGTGCCGACGCTCTCGGCGGGCGGAGTGTCGATGGGGGACGGGGATGCAGGGTTGTCGGGCTCGCCGTTCGCGATCGCCGCATCGGAAGTGTCTGATCCGTTCTCAGTGCCGGAGTTGTTCGTGTTAAACGAGTAACGCGCCGTCGCCCGGACAATCTGGGGGACCGTGGCGTTCAGGGCGAACTCCGTCACGGCGCGCTCGTGGTCGGCCGGGGTATGGCGGGCCACGGCGGACGTCTGCTCCAGGGACAACTGCCCGGCGCTCAGCGCGGCGGCCGCAGTCGGCAACTCGGTCAGTCGGCGGGCCAATCGGACGATCATGCAGGCCCGGCCACGGTCGAGTCCAGCGCGCAGAATCAGCCAATGTTCGGGGGACTTGATCCCCTCCCCGAACCAGTGCTTCGTCTCCAGCGCTTTCGCGGTGATCGTGACCAACCGATAGTGGGCCCTGTTCAGCTCTCCGGCAGCGTCGGCGAGCTCCGCCCACACGCCTTCCATCGGATCCGGTTCGGGCGCGCGGCCACCTCTCCGGTCGGAAAGGGTCGCCGTCGCGGTCACGACACCAAGTATCGCATACAGTTTCGATGAGGGCAAGCGCCACGGCATCGAACACGAGAAGGATCAAGGGAACCACCGAAGCTGGCGGACGTGCACGAGGACGGCATCGGCGCGCACCGTTCGTGATGCTGATGCCTCGGGGGCAGGCATCGTCGCGGGGACCGAAAGACCGGATGCGCTTTCGTCGACGCCGGCAGCGTGCCCGGGAGGGTCGTCCGGTCACGCGGCGACCTGCCTCGCCGGGAACGACCTCCGCGCCGAGCGACCTCCGCGCCGAGCGACCCCCGCGCCGAGCGACCCCCAAGTCAGACGCGGACCACTCCGCCGGCGTGCTCGACGATGTTCGTCATCACCGCGGGCAGGCCGGAGACGATCGAGCGGCCGAGCACCGCGCCCCACACCGCCGCGGCCGGGCCGCTGAACCGGACCCGGTGAACGAGGTCGTACGTTCCCGCTGCGGCGCCCTGCGTCGGGGTGAGGCGGTGTTCGACGTGCATGGTCGACCCCGGGTACCGCGACTGGATATCGAAACGCCCCTCGTCGCGGTTGACCCGGATGACCGTGAAGTGGCTCATCGGGCTTTTGGCGGGCTTGATCCACCCGGTCGTGCCGGGTGGCGGCGCAGCACTGCGGCCCGCCCCGGCGGACGGCGTCGGGCGATCGGGCGAATGCTCCCGTGGGGTGGCGTCGTATCCCGCCGCGCGGACGTCGACGTCGTCCTGCGGCCAGTACGTCGGGTCGACCCAGCGCAGCCATACGGCATCGGGATCCACCCGCGCCGTCAGGCAGTGCTCAGCCGTCCACATGTGGCCACCATCTCACGCCCCGGTCGCGCGATCTCATTGGGCGGCAGCGATGCTCGGGTCGCATGGATGCAACGGGCCAGTGCCGACCCGACCGGCTCACCCCGGCCAGCGCAGCGGGATGCGTCGCGCACCGAAGGAGCCGGCCGCGGCGTCGTACCGCCCCGGGAGCTGCGCGTCGCACCGGGGGCACCGTCCGGTCGCGGTGAGCCGGTAGGAACGGATCTCATACCAATCCCGCACGATCAGGTCCGTGCCGCACCCCGGGCAGCACGTCGTGTCCCCGTCGCGGTGATGCACGTTGCCGGTGTAGACGAACCGGACCCCCTCGGCCCGGGCGATGTCGCGGGCCGCCACGAGCGTCTCCAGCGGCGTACGCCGTACCTCCCGCATCCGGTGATCCGGGTGGAATGCGGAGAAGTGCAGCGGCACGTCGGGTCCCAGTTCGGTGGCCACCCAACGGGAGAGGGCGCGCAGCTGCGCCGGGTCGTCGTTGTGCCCGGGGATCACCAGGGTGGTGATCTCCACCCACACCGAGGTCTCGTGCACGAGATAGCTCAGCGTCTCCAGCACGGTGGACAGTCGGGCGCCGGTCAGCCGTTGATAGAAGTCCTCGGTGAAGCCCTTGAGGTCGACGTTGGCGGCGTCCATCACCGAGAAGAAGTCCCGCCGGGCCTGGCCCTGCACGTATCCCGCCGTCACCGCCACATTGCGCAGCCCCCGCGCCCGGCATGCGCCCGCCACGTCGATCGCGTACTCGGTGAAGATCACCGGATCGTTGTACGTGTAGGCCACACTGCGGCAACCCATCTCGGCCGCGGCCCGGGCAATGTCGTCGGGACCGGCGGCGTCCTGCAGCCGGTCCATCTCGCGGGCCTTGGAGATGTCGTGGTTCTGGCAGAACCTGCAGCCGAGATTGCAGCCCGCCGTGCCGAACGAGAGCACCGACGTGCCGGGATAGAAATGGTTGAGCGGCTTCTTCTCGATCGGGTCGATACAGAAACCAGAAGATCGGCCGTACGTCGTGAGCTGCAGCGCCCCACCGGAATTGGCCCGCACGAAGCAAAACCCGCGCTGGCCCTCGCGCAGCCGACACTCGCGCGGGCACAGGTCGCACTGGATCCGACCGTCGTCGAGAGGGTGCCAATAGCGAGCCGGAAAGGAGGGCCCGACGCCGAGGCTCATCGGGCGCCGCCGGGGTGCGGGGGCGCCGGGTACGCCGTGACGGTGTACCGCGAGATCGCGATGTCATCCGACCAAAACCCTTGCGGCAGGTGGGCTTTCATCACCAAGGACGCAAGGAAGTCGGCGGGGTCGGGGATCTGGTCCCACACCTGGGGCAGATAGGTGCCGCGCCGCCCGCCGTACTCCAGCACGAGCCCGTCGACGAACGGCCGCAGCTTGGCGACGAGGTCCGCGCGGTCGACGTACGGCAGTGCCTCCCGCGGCGAGAGCACCGACACCTCGATCGCCACATCGGGGAACTCCGCCGGCGTCAGCGGCGGGAACCGGGGATCGCGGAAGGACGCCGACCGGGCGTTGCCCTCGACGTCCTCGCGCAGCGACCGATACGGCTCGATGGTCCCGATGCAGCCGCGCAGCCTGGGCCGCCCACCGCCCGCGGCCACATGCAGCGTCACGAAGGCTGCGCCCACTTCGTCGAGCCACGGTGCGGCACAGGGGGGTCCGCCAGCCAGGTCGGGCAGGCCCAGCCCGGACCGGATCGCCCGCTCGGCCAGGTCGAGCAGGATCGGCCCGCGATCTGCGGTGGCCTCGGGCGTGCGGGAGACGGTCACGGCGCCACGCCCGCCAGCTCGGGCGCCAGCGCGAACGAGGCGTAGCCGACGACCCGGTCCCGATCCCCGGCGGTATCGCCGGAGTTGCACGCCCCGAGCAGCCGGGGCTCCAGGCCGCGCCGCCGCGCCGCGAGCATTACGCCGTTGACCGGCGTTGCGCCACAGGCCTGCTGGTGATCCAGCGGAGCTTTCCCGGCGAGCAGTTGCGCGATGCTGTCCTGGTCGACGGTGCGGGCCCGCTGGTAGGGCAGGTAGTGCGACAGGTCCGAACTGGCCACGATCAGCGTCTCCGGCCCGCCCCAGAGCGCGTCGACCACCTCGGCGACCTCCTCGGGCGTGGCCCGGCCCACCGCGAGCGGCAGCAGGGTGAAGCGATCGAGCACCGTCTGCAGGAACGGCAGGTGCACTTCCAGCGAGTGTTCTGCCGCGTGCGCGTCGATGCTGGTCGTGACCTGGGGCAGCGCGGCGATCGTGGCGACCGCCGCGGGATCCACCGGGATCCGCCCCAGCGGGGTGTCGAACGCGTCGGTACCGGGCAGCGCGAGCCCGTGCACCGCGAGGCGATGGCAGGGCCCGAGCAGCACGACCCGGCGTACGACGTCCCGCGCCGACTCCACCCGCGCGTAGGCAAGCGCAGCCGTGGAACCCGAATAGACGTAGCCCGCATGCGGAGCCACGACCGCCTTGGGCGCGGGCATGGGATCGCGGGCGAGCGCCGCCCGGGCGGGGGCGAGCAGCTCGCTCAGCATCGCAGCGAGCTGCCGGGCGTTCCCCGGATAGAAGGTGCCGGCCACGGCCGGCGGACGCGCGGCGGTCATGCCCTCAACCGTAGTTCGCCGCCCCGGGCCCGCAACCGAGCGCGCAACCATGGGCGCTAGGGCGACGCCCGCGCACGGTGGGGCATGGTCGCGATCGCCGTGGCCGAACCGTGACCAAGGCGACCGGGTGCAGGCCGCTGAGCTGCGACGACGGGTTGTTATCGGGACGTGACGTCACGTTTGCGCGCCGGGGGTAACGGTTGTCGGACCCATCGCGTATTCCATAGGGAGAAGGTCCGACCCGAATCGCGCCCATCCAAGGAATCCCCATGCGTGGCACCGCCGTACGACCCCCACTCCGCCGCCGCACCGGCCCGTTCGCGGGTGTGGCGGCCGGCGTGGTCGCTCTCGGCGTCCTGGCGGGTTGCGGCGGTGCGCCGGACCCGGGCGCCGCGGTGGGTGCCACCCCGCTGGCCGCCTCGGCGGCATCGTCCGCCACTGGCGCGTCGGAGCGCGCGGCCACGTCCGGTGCGACGAGCCCCGGCGCGTCGGACGCCGGTACGACGAGCCCCGGTACGACGAGCCCCGGCACGACGAGCCGCCCCGGCGCCGCCTCCGTCGTCGAGGGCCCGGGTTCGAGCCCCGCGGGGGTGACCGGATCGCCGGCTCCCAGCGCGCTGCCGCCGGGAGCGCTCGGCGGGGTGCTCGCCGGACTGGACTGTCGCGCCCGGGTGCACAGCGCCGTCGGGCGGTCCTTGTTCGCCCACGAGATCGCCGGTAGCACCACGCGATTGGTCGAACAGCAGGGTCTGCTGGAGTTCGCTCCGGTGCGTCTGGGGTCCGGCGGTGGCGTCGGCGACATCGCCAGTGGGCTGGAGTCGTTCGTCGCGACGGATGCCCAGGGGCGGCTGCACTACCTGCTCGTCGAGCTGCTGCGGGAGAACACCGACGGCCCGGTGGTCGCCGACGTCGCCACCGACGCGGTGCTCGGGGAGGGGTTCGGGTCGGTTCGGGCGGTGGGGGCCTCGATCGTCGGCCACGCGTACGGCGACCCGGAGGTGTTCATCGTCGACGCCGACGGCCGGCTGCTGCGGCACACCATGAGTGCGCAGGGTGGCACCGTGACCATGTCTGAGCCGACCGTGCTCGCCACCGGATTGACCCAGGTCACGGCGCTGTCGGTGGATATCTTCGACCTGGACGGCGACCTCGCCCAGGAGCGCGCCGCGGCCAGTCGCGTGGTGGTCGTCGACGGGGGCGTGCTGCGCCAGACGATCGTGCGGCGGGACGGTGCCGCCGAGCCCCTCACGGTCGTGGCCGGTCCGCGGGCCGAGGCGGGCGGGGGCGCCGCGGTGACGCGGATGTGGTGTGCCGCCCCGGGCGGGCGGATGGTCGAGCAGGGCGCGCTCGTCGTGTTCGACCGCGGCGGGTCCGGCCGGGTGTTCGCCGGCGGCTACACCCCCGCGGTCCGCGAGCCCAGCCTGGCCGAGGTCGGCGCGACGGACCCGATCCCCGGGCTCATCGCCGGCTGAGCGCGTCTCGGCCGGCGGCGGGGTCCACGCCCGGTTCGGCGCGGATCAGCGCAACGGGTGGCGGCGCAGGAAGGACAGCACCGCCTCGTTCGCCTCGCGACCGCCCGCGTAGTAGACATGTCGGCCGTCGTCGAGCAGGTGCAGCTCTGCATCGGGGATGGCCTGGGTCAACAGGCGGGCGTTCTCGCTCGGGCAGATCTCGTCGTCCAGGGCGTGCACGACCAGCGTCGGGGCGGCGATGGTGCCCAGCACGTCCCACGCGTGGTGGGACTGGCTCGCCGCGAAGTGGGCGCGGCGGGCCACCGCCGACGTCGTACGCATCGGCACGTCGGCATACTCCGGATGCTCGGCCAACCACGACGCCCGGAAGAACAGCGGCCCCAGGACAGCAGGGTCCCCACCGGCAAGGGCCGCGGAGATCGCCTCGCGGCGCGGTACGCCGTGGGAATCGCCCCCGGTGGTCCCCCCGAGGATCAGCGCGGCCACCCGGTGCGGTGCCTCCGCGGCCAGCCACTGCGCGATCCGGCCGCCCATCGAGTGACCGTAGACGTGCGCCCGGGCCACCCCAAGTCGGTCGAGCACCGCGATCGCGTCGCGGGCGGCCGCCCGGGTGCTCCACTGCAGGGGCTCGCCGGGAAACGCGACCTCCGAACCGCCCGTGCCCCGATGGTCGTAGGTGATGACCCGGTAGCGGGCCGCGAATCCGTCCGCGGCCGGGTCCCAGGCGGCGCCGGACAGGCCCTGACCGGCGATGAGGAGCAGTGGCTCCGCTGCGGGGGCGCCGCGCAGCTGGACGGCGAGCGTGGCCCCGTCGTACGTCGTGATCGTCGTGCATGTGCTCAGCGAGGTCGGCACGCCAGCAGGTTAACGCGAGGACCCCTGCCCCGTCAGCGGGCAGAAGGGCCCGAAGCGCCCGGCCAGCGTCGGGCGCCGGAGCCCTCGTGCCCCATCACGTCCTGCGGGTTGTCGATCGGGCAATTCTTCGTCGACAGGCAGCCGCAGCCGATGCACTGGTTGGTCGTGTCGCGCAGCGCCACCAGCTCGTCGATGCGCGCCTGCAGGGCGTCGTGCCAGGACTTCGACAGCCGCTTCCAGTCCTTCCTGGTCGGCGCCTGGTTGCGCGGGAGCCCATCCAGCGCCGACCGGATCTCGGCCAGGGACAGGCCAAACCGTTGGGCGGCCTTTACATACGCCAGCCGCCGCAGCACATGCCGCGGGTATCGACGTTGATTGCCCGCCGTCCGCTCGGGAGCCAGCAGGCCCGCCTCCTCGTAGAAGCGCAGCGTCGGCACAGAGATCCCGGCGCGCTCGGCGACGGTTCCGATGGGCAGCAGATCGTTGGCGGAGCGCCGAAGAACCATGCCGCCAGTCTAGGGCCGACCTCACCTGGACTTGAGCTTGATCGATCGGGGGCGGTCGCGCGGCGTGGGTCGGCCGACCGCCACGTGAATCAGACTAGGATGCTGGCGTGAATCTTGAAAAGGTCGTCTTCGGTTTTTTCATTCTGTCGGCAGCCACGCTCAACTTCGGATTTGTCATGGGCGACATCGCCGATGCCCGGGTCCACAACGTCTACGAACTTTTCCTGGCGGTGTTCGTCAACCTCATCGCAATGATTCTCAAGTTCGGGGATCGCACGCAATTGGGTGCCGTGCACCTGGCCACGAGTTTGGTGGCCGTGCTCCAGTTGGTGGCCGCCACCACGGTGTGGGTGTGGGCCACGCACGTCTCGGGGTCCGGCCTGGACGCCGAGGCCACGTCCAGCATGGTCTCGCTCTCCGCGGGGGCGCTGCTCGCCAACATCGTCTCCGTCGTCCTGCTCACCGTCGAGACCCTGTCGTTCCGCCGTCGGTGACCACGGGCCGACCATGGTGAACCCGCTGCACCTGTTGAACTTCCGCACCCGCCGGGTCCCCACCCGGCGGCGCAGGGACGTGCCGATCCCGACCGCGCAGCCCTCGACCGACGCGATCTTCCTCGTGTTGCGGCGCATGCGCTGGCCGTTCGTCCTCGTCGTCGTCGTGTTCAGCATCGCCACGGCGGGCATGACGCTGATCCCTGGTGTGGACGACCAGGGAAATCTGTATTACATGACCTTTTTCGATTCCTTCTATCACATGAGCATCACGCTCACGACGGTCGGTTTTAGCGAGACCCCCTACATGTTCAGTTATCCGCAGCGTATGTGGATCACCTTCTCGATCTTTATGCTCGTCATCAGCTGGGCGTATGCGATCGGTGTGATGTTTGCGATGCTGCAGGAACCCTCCTTCCAAGATGCCTGGGCGATGCAACGGTTCCGGCGCAAGGTCGCCCGGATGCGGGAGCCCTTCTTGCTGCTCGCGGGCTACGGCCAAACTGGTCGGTCAGTCGGCATGGAGCTGGATGAACGGCGCAAGCGCTTCGTCGTCCTGGATCACGACCGCGCGCGGATCGACCTCCTCGAGACGGACCAGCTCACCGCCGACGTGCCGGCGTTGGAGGCGGACGCGCGCATTCCGGCGGTGCTGGGTCTGGCCGGCCTGGGGCACCCGGACTGTTCCGGTGTGCTCGCCCTCACGGACGACGACGAGGTCAACCTGGCGGTGGTCATGTGCGTCTCCGCGTTGCGACCGGATGTGCCCGTCGTCGTCCGGTGCACGAACCGGCGGATCCAGGCGCGGATCGAGGATTTCTCGCCGCGGGCCCTGATCAATCCCGACGACCGGTATGGGGGCTACCTGGCGCTGGCCCTGCTCCGACCCGTCACCTATCAGCTCCTGCAGTGGCTGATGGACAACGACGAACACGAGTTGCCGGAATTGCGTGCCGGGCTGCGCGAGGGACGCTGGTTGATCTGCGGTGACGGTGCCTTTGCAGAGCAAGTCACGGCGGATCTGAGTGCGTCCGGGCTGGACGTGGAACAGGTGGGCGCCGACAGCGAGCCGGACCTGAGCGACGTCGTCGGCTTCGTGGCGGGCACCGACAATGACACGACGAATATCGCACTCGCCGAGCGTGCGAGCCTGGCCAATCCGGCGGCGTACGTTTGCGTGCGTCAGGCCACCAACGCCAATCTGCCGCTGCTTCGGGCGCTGGATATCGACTCCATCTATGTGGCGACGGACCTGGTGGCTCGCGAGCTGTTGGCCCGGGTGCTGACGCCCCGGTTCTTCAGCTTCGTCGAGAGCGTGGTGGAAGGGGATGAGGAGCAGGCCGTCCGGCTGCGCGACGAGTTGCTGCAGCGCTGTGGCCGCGCGGTGCCGGAGCGGGAAGTACTCACGATCAACGCCGCCGAGGCGCCGGCCGTCGCGCGATGGCTGACCAGACACGAACTCACCATCGGCAACCTCCTGCGGCACCCCGACGACCGGGAGGTCCAGCTCGCGGCGTTACCCCTGCTGCTCATTCGGGACGGCGTCAAGACCCTCGCGCCGGACCCGGAGACCGCCCTGGCCGTCGGCGACCAACTTCTGGTCGCCGGGAGCCCACACGGCCTGGCCGACCTGCGCGACGCGCTGTTCTACGTCTCGACCGTGGAATACCTCGCGACCGGTCAGGTGGTGCCGCAGACCTGGGTCTGGCGCCGAATCACGCATCGCCGCAGGCGGGCCCAACACGCCGGCTGAATCTCCCGTCGCACCCCGCCGGTCAGCGTCGCCCCCGCCAGGAGCTGATCAGCGGCTGACCAGCTCCTGGCGGCGTTGCAGCAGCAGGTCGAGCTCGGCACGCATGGCGTCGGTGAGGCGCCTGGGGTCGGGCACGATCTGTTTCACCGACAGCACCCCCATTTCGACCTTGCCGTCGTAGGTGATCGCGTGGACGAACAGGTGTACCGGCGGGCAGATGATGGTGCGAGCGTAGAAGTGCTCCACCCGGCGGCCACACAGATAGAGCGGCTGCGCCGAGGCCCGCAGCGTCGAGGTGGACAGATTCAGCGTCGGCGGGAACCACTGGAACGGCTTCGACCCGGCGAATTCCATCGCGGCCGATACCAGGCTCGGTAGCAGCAGATCGCCCACGTCGGAGAGCAGGTCCCAGGATGCGCGGGAGTTCTTCAGCCCGCTCTTGGCGCGCGAGGAGCCGGCGTGCACGAAGGCGAGCCGATCGACCGGGTCGTCGAGGTGCACGGGCAACTCGATCCAGATCGCCGTGAAAGCGTTGCCGGAGGTGGCCGACGTCTCCCGGCCCGGGTCGCGCCGAACGTTGACCGGGCAGGTGGTAACCAGCGGTTTCGCGGGGACCTCGGCGTACGGTTCGAGGTAGCTGCGCAAGGCCCCGGCGAGGATCGTCAGGATCACGTCGTTGACCGTGGCGCCCGGAACGACCGCGCGAGCCGCCTCGACATCGGCCAGCTTCAACGAGAGCACCGCCATCGACTTGGCCGGGTCGGCGACATGCTGGTTGAACCGGGTCACCGGCGGGTGCGAGGTGAACGAGGGGATGAATCGGGGCAGCCGCGGCAGGCGCGGCAGGGTGCCCTGGTGCCCGGGCCGGGGCAGTCCGGTGACGCGTCGTACGACGTCTCGCTGCAGCTTCACCGCGGCCGCCGGCGCGCCCTGCGCCACGGTCCGCGCGATCCGCAGGCCGGTGAGCGTGTTGACGAGCATCCGCTCGGGCACCTCGGCCGCGGCGCGGAACAGGGCGTTCGGCTCCCGCTCGCCGGGCACAGCGCCGGGCACGGCGCCGGCCACCGCGCCGGCCACCGCGCCGGCGTCCACGGCGGCCGCGGGCACCTCGTCCTCGAGGACCTCCGCGTCGTCGAGTGGGACCACCGGCAGGCCGGCGGTCGGATCGGTGTCGAACAGCGACTGGTAGAGCTTCATGAACCCGATGCCATCGGTCAACGCATGGTGGCCGCGCAGCACCACGGCGGTGCGGTCGCCCGTCAGTCCCTCGACATACCAGGTCTCCCACAGCGGGCGAGCCCGGTCCAGCGGGTCCTTGGTCAGCTCCAGGATGTGGTCGAGCATGGCCTGCTCGTCGCCGGGCGCGGGGCAGGTGGTGCGGTGCACGTGCTCGTCGAGGTCGACGGTCTCGCCCCAGATCCAGTGGTCCTCACCGATGCCCAGCGGCGCGCGCGACACCCGCCGCCGCAGGTAGGGCGCCTCGACGATGCTGCGCGCCATCGTCTCCCGGACGGCCTCGAAGGGCACCGGGCCGAGCACCCCGGACTCCAGGACGGTGATGCCGACGACGTCGATGGGGAATCCGTCGCGCTCCAGACGCAAGAAGATGCGTTCCGTGCTCGTCATCGGTTCCATCCGCTGCCCCTGGCTAACTGAGTGGTAACTACAGCCTCGAACCCCACGGTAGCGCCGTCGTGGACGATCGTGCAGTGGTGTCCGCGTGAACGGCCAGGGCCCGGCGTCGGTCAGCGCACATCCTGCCACGCCGGCTCCGGCACCTCGGCGACGGCGAGCACCTCGGAGGTGGGCTCGTCGGGCAGGTCCCGCCGTCCCCGCAGCGGGCTGACGGGGGCGGTGAACGACACGGCCGCGACGATGCCACCCATCACGGCGACCGCCGGCACGAGCCCGAATTCCTGCCCCAGCCAGCCGGCGCTGACCGCGGCGATGGGCATCAGCGAGGAGTTCACGGTCTGGGCCGCCGTGCTGGTGCGGGCCATCAGCTCCAGCGGCACATAGGACTGCCGCCAGGCGCCGCGGATGACGTTGGCGCAGACCACGCAGGCGCCGATGAGGAACATGCCCGCCAGCAGGAGGCCGGTGCGCCAGCCGGGGGCGCCCCAAGGCAGCAGCAGGGCCCCCACCCCGACGCCGCAGAACAGCCACACGGTCGCCCGCGCCGAGCCCAGCCGCCGCCCGACCATCGGGGCGACCACCGCGCCGATCAGGGTGCCGGCCCCCTGCACCGCGACCGCCATCCCGGCCTCCGGCCCCGACATCCCGAGCTCGCGCACGAGAAACAGCACGAGCAGGGCCTGGAACCCCGTCAGGCCGGTGTTGCTCAGGGCGCCTTGGATCGTGAAATAGCGCAGGTAGCGGTCGGCGAACGTGAACCGCCAGCCGGTCGCGATCCGGTCGCGCAGCGGCGCGGTGGAGCCGGCCGGTGGTCGCCAGCGCTGCGCCGATCGGGGGATGACCATGAGAAAGACGGCGGAGACGAGGTAGGAGACCGCATCGAGCAGGACCGCCAGCGCCGGGGCCAGCAGGGCGGCCAGAGCCCCTCCGACCGGCGGCCCGCCGACCTGCGCGACCGACTCGCTGCCGGTCAGGTAGGAGTTGGCGGTCGGCAGATCCTCGCGGCGCACCAGGGTGGCGACCAGCTTGGGATAGGCGGACCGGAAGAACACATTGGTGGTGCCGACCGCGAAGGTGACCACGGCCAGATGCTGCAGCGTCAGCAGCTCCAGCAGCCACGCGATCGGGATGCTCAGCAGCGCCGCCGCGGCCACCAGGTCGCTGACGACCATGACCGCCCGGGGGGTCCGCTGGTCGACCCACGCGCCGGTCGGCAGCCCGATGACAACCCAGGGCAGCCACAGCATCGCGTTGATCAGGCCCACCCAGACCGGCGGCGCGTCGAGCACCACCACCGCCAGCAGGCTGAGCAACAGCGAGGTCACCTCGGTGCCGAAGACGCTGATGGTCTCGCCGGTCCAGAACAGCCAGAACGGCCGGCTGCGCCGCAGCGGCAGCGGCGGGTCCACGGCCGGGTCCAGGGTGACGGGGCGGCCGTCGGTCACGTCGTACGTCGAGGGCCGCCGGCGCCGTTGATCCGCGGCCGGCTCACGGCGTACCGGGTGGGCACCCTCCGTCGCGGCGGCCGGACGCAATGGAGGCGGGGCAGCGGCCAGCCCGACCCCGCGGATCCCAGGCCCAGGCCCGGGCCCGGGCCCGGGCGTCCTGGTGCGGCGCAACCCCTCGCCACCGACGTTCGGATCCACGCAGGCTACGGTAAAAGAGGCTCTCACCAGGGACAACGGTCCATGTATCTGTCATCGACCGTCCCGAACGGCCGACCCGTGCGCGGTCAGTGACTCAGCAGGGCCGGCTCTTCGGGGCGTTCTCGGCCGTCTTGTCCGGGTCCCGCTCCACGACCGCACCCAGGGCCTCGTCGATGGCGACCATGGTGGCCTGGTCGAGCCGTACGCCGGCGGCAGCCACGCTATCCGCGAGCTGCTCCGGACGGGAGGCGCCGACCAGCGCCGCCGCGACATTGTCGTTCTGCAGCACCCAGGCGATGGCCAGGGTCGCCATCGACAGTCCGGCCGCCTGCGCGACGGGCCGCAGGCGTTGCACGGCGGTCAGTACGTCGTCGCGCATCCATCGCGCGATCATCGCCTGACCACCCGAGCTGTCGGTGGCGCGGCTGCCCTGCGGCGCGGGACTGCCGGGGGCGTATTTGCCCGAGAGCACGCCCTGCGCCATCGGCGACCAGACGATCTGGGAGATGCCCAGCTCCCGGCAGGTGGGGACCACCTCGTCCTCGATGACCCGCCAGAGCATCGAATACTGCGGCTGGCTGGAGATGATCGAGAAGCCGGCCTGGTGCGCGAGGGCCTGACCGGCGCGGATCTGCTCGGCGGTCCACTCGCTCACCCCGATGTAGAGGGCCTTGCCCGAGCGCACCACGTCGCCGAAGGCCGCGATCGTCTCCTCCAGCGGCGTCTCGGTGTCATAGCGATGAGCCTGGTAGAGATCGACGTAGTCGGTCTGCAGCCGGCGTAGCGACCCGTTGATCGACTCCATGATGTGCTTGCGGGACAGCCCGCAGTCGTTCGGCCCGCCCGGACCGGTCGGCCAGTAGACCTTGGTGAAGATCTCCAGCGACTCGCGACGCTGCCCCTGCAGGGCCGCGCCGAGGACCGTCTCGGCCGCGGTGTTGGCGTAGACGTCCGCCGTGTCGAACGAGGTGATCCCCGCCTCCAGGGCCGCGCGCACGCAGGCGGTGGCGGCATCGTTCTCGATCTGCGATCCGTGGGTGAGCCAGTTGCCGTAGGTGATCGCGCTGATCTTCAGGCCGCTGGCGCCGAGATACCTGTGCTCCATGGCGGCACGCTATCGGCCCGCCCGGACGCCGGCGCACCCGGGGCGGGCGCCTCGGGTTCCTGGCTCTCCGGGTGCGGCGCCTCCAGGGCCGCGGCCGATCTGCCAGGATGCGGGTCATGGCAGCGCTTGCGCCGTACCCGGGCCGCCCGGGTCCGAGCGGGGAACCCGACCTGACCACCGCCCTGGGGACCGCCGCGGCGCTGCGGGTCGGCGCGACCACGGCCAGCGCCGTGGTGGAGGCGACGCTGCGGCGGATCGCCGACGTCGGGCCGCGGGTCGGCGCCTTCGTGCACGTCGCGACCGAGCAGGCGATGCAGGCGGCCGCCGAGGCCGACCGGCGCCTCGCCGAGGTGCCGAACCGTGCGGACCGCGAGCGCGACCTGCCGCCGCTGCTCGGCGTGCCCTGCCCGGTCAAGGACCTCAATCCGGTCGCGGGAATGCCGTACGTCGCAGGCTCGCGCGCCCTGCTCGGCAACGTCGCGGACGTCGACGACGGGGTGGTGCACCGGTTGCGGGACGCCGGCGCCATCGTGGTGGGCAAGACCACCACCCCCGAGTTCGGCTTCCCCTGCTACACCGAACCCGACGTGGCCCCACCGGCCCGCACCCCCTGGGATCTCACCCGCTCGGCCGGGGGCTCCTCCGGCGGGGCCGCGGCCGCCGTCGCCGCGGGACTGGTCCCCATCGCGCACGGCAGCGACGGCGGTGGGTCCATCCGGATCCCCGCGGCCGCCTGCGGGCTCGTCGGGCTGAAGACGTCGCGCGGCCGGATCAGCCCCGGGCCGTTGGGGGTCGACGGGCCGGGACTGGCCACGAACGGCGTCCTGACCCGGACCGTGCGCGACACGGCCCTCGGTCTCGACGTGCTGACCATCGGTTGGCCGGGCGACGGCTATCGGTTGCCCCCGCCGGCCACGACGTACCTGCAGGCTTGCGACCGCCCCCCCGGCCCCCTGCGGGTGGGGGTTCTGCGGGAGCCGATCATCGCCGATTGCGCGGTGGCGCCGGCGGCGCTGCGGGCCGTCGAGCGCGCCGAGGCGGTGCTCCGCGGCCTGGGCCACGACGTCACGGAGGCGCCCCGACCGTTCCCCGCCGACCGGTGGGCGGCTTTCGCGGCCCTGTGGTCCGTCCTGGCCCTGTCGATCCCGTTGCCGCCGCAGGCTGAGGACCTGCTCACGCCCCTGACGCGGTGGCTGCGCGAGCGCGGCCGGGCGGTGAGCGGGATCGAGTACGCCGTGGCGGTCGCCGCCACCCAGCAGCTCGCGCGGGCGACGGCCGTCGCCTGGGACTCCTACGACGTGATCCTGACCCCCACCCTGGCCCAGCCGCCGGCCCCGATCGGCTCGCTGCGCGACGACGCCGACCCGGCCGCCGACTTCGACGCCCAGTGCGCGTTCACGCCGTGGACCAGCACCTATAACCTCACCGGGCGACCCGCGATCTCGCTGCCGCTGCACCGGGAGGTCACCGGCGCGGGGGAGGCGGCGGTCGAACTGCCGTATGGCGTGATGCTCGGCGCCCGCCTCGGCGAGGACGAGACGCTGCTGTCGTTGGCTGCGCAGCTGGAAGCGGCCGACCCGTGGGTCGGCACGATCCCCACGGTGGGGTGAGCGGCGTCAGTACGCGGTCCAGCCGCCCTCGATCGGGTAGCTGCACCCGGTCATCGACGCGCTCGACGGGCCGGTGAGGAAGGCGCACAGGTCGGCGACCTCCTCGGGCTCGATGAGCCGCTTCACGAAGACCCGCTCCAGCATGATCTTCTCGATGACCTCGGACTCGGGGATGCCGTGGGCCTTGGCCTGGTCGGCGATCTGCTTCTCGACGAGGGCGGTGCGCACGTAGGCCGGGTTGACGGTGTTCGAGGTGACCCCGTGCGGCGCCCCCTCCAGGGCGATGACCTTGCTGAGGCCCTCCAGACCATGCTTGGCCGTGACGTAGGCGCTCTTGAACGGGCTGGCCGACAGGCCGTGCGCCGAGGAGAGGTTGACGATGCGGCCCCAACCCCGGGCGTACATGTGCGGCAGGCTCTGCCGCACGATGTAGAACGGCGCGTGCAGCATCACCGTCATGATCAGCTCGAACTTCTCCAGCGGGAACTCTTCGATCGGGGCGACCTGCTGGATCCCCGCGTTGTTCACGATGATGTCCACGTCATGGGGCAGCGCCTCGGCCAGGGCGTCGAGGTTGGACAGGTCGCACGGGGTGGGCACGATGCCCTCGACGCGGTCGGCCAGGGCGGTGAGCCCTTCGGCGTTCACGTCGACCGCGATGACCTGCGCGCCGAGCGCCGCGAACTTCTCCGCGCAGGCCAGGCCGATGCCGCTGGCCGCGCCGGTGACGAGGGCCTTGCGGCCGCGGTGGTAGTCGGGAGAGGGGAATGCCGGCTGCGTCATGTCAGAACGCTAGCGGTACGCCGCACGGGGTGGGCCGCTTCGCGGTGCCCACCGCCCGGCGCCCACCGCCCGGCGCCCTTGCCGCGCACGTCGGGTGATCCCGTGCAATCACGTCTGGGCGGGTGATCCCGCGCGGGCACGTCTGGCCGGAGGCTCCCGTGCGGGCACGTCTGGTCGGAGGCTTCGCTCATCCGCCGTCGTCCCGGCCTTGACAGACCTCGTGACAGCCTCGCTGCTGCCCCAGCGACAGCGACCCTGTCGCGACGGCTGTCACGGTCCGCAGGGCCGGCGCCCCGAGGCGACCTGAGGTGGCGTGTCTCGGAATGCGGGCGGGGTCGTGCGTCGATGGATAATGGCGCCTTATTGTTCCTATAACGCAACGACGGGCTGCCGATGAGAACGGTGGCCCCTCGCCCCGCTTGTTTCTCCACTCTGAAGGGCTACATCGTGCAGCGAATGCAGGTCAGCCGGGTTCGGCGCCGCTGGATCGACGCGTGTCGCGTCGCCGCGTCGCTCTGTCGCTGATCCCGGCTCCCGACGGCAGCGCCCGCTCCGTCACCTGCCCCGCGGCCCGCTCTCTTCCACGGAGAGCTGCGCCGCCCCGCCTGCTCGAAGGGGAAAACCCGATGCCCACCCCGATCTCCGTCGCCCAGTCCGCGGTTGCCCAGCCCGAGGTTGACCGGTCCGCCGTCGCCCAGCCCGAGGTTGGCCGGTCCGCGGTTGCCCAGTCCACCCTTGGCCAGCCTGCCGCTGTGGAGCCGCCGGCCGCGCGCATCCTCGCCGACGACGCGGTCGACCGCGTCGCCCCTGATCTTGCCCAGCCCGTGGAGGTGCTGCTCGCCGGCGTGCTGCGCGGTCTGCGCGCCCGGGCCGCGGCCGCACCGATCGACCCGGTTGCCGCTCTGTTGGCCGACCTCGCGGAGGCTGGGCTGCTGGACGTCGGCGTCGACGCGGCGCGGGCCCGGGTGCATGGCTACGGCGCGGCCGGCTCGGACTCGCCGCCCCACGGATCCGCCGTCACGCCCGATGCCGTGGTGGCCGTGCTCGCGCAGGTCTGCCGGGTCGGCGCCGCTGCGGTGTTGGTGCAGCGGGCGGCCATCGACGTGCTCACCCACGCCCGACGTACCCCCGCGAACGAGCGGCTCCTCAACGCGCTGCGCCGTGGGTCGGTCGGCGCCGCGCTGCCCGCGCCGGGCGAGGCGCCCCTCGACGGCGAACTCCTGGTGGACGGATCGGTGCTGGTCACCGGCACGAGCGTGCGGCTGCTGGGGGTCCGTCCCGGCGTGGCCTTGCTGGTGCGTGTGCGGGTGGGCGAGCGGGTCCGGTGGGCCTGGGCAACCCGTGGTACGGCGGGGATCACGGTGTGCGATGGGGGCCCCGCCGGCACGCCGGGTTCGGCCCATGGTGGGGTCGAGGTGCTGCTGGATCGCGTGATCCTGCGGGCGGACGCCCTGATCGACACCGACATCGAGCCCACGACGGGCCCCGGCGCGGAGCTGCTGAACGGCCCGGACCAGGAGGCGCAGGCCGCCTGACACTCCTAGCGATATATCGTTGACATATCGCGATAGTCGTTGCATGCTGGTGGTGCGGGCGCGATCGGCGCCCAGGCGGGGTCCGGATCGCCGCGCGGAGTGCCAGCGCGGGCCGACCGACCCGACGGCGCGAGCGGCGCCGCGCGAGCAGATCGCGCGAGGACGACCCGCGCCCTCCCTTCGACAAGGGACACCGGCACCACACCACGGGAAGATCGGCCGAGCGCCGCCGCGATGACGCGCGCGCCGGCCACGAAAGGACACTCATTCATGCATGGCGACAACAACGACAACTGGAACTGCGGCCCCGGCTGGGGTCGCGACGAGCGACGCTGGGACGACCGCCGGGGCGGCGACGCCCGCGGCCCGCGCGGCGGTGGACCGCGGCGACCCCAGGCCCCCCGCGGTGACTACCCGGGACGCGGCCCGCGCGAGGAGTTCGGCGGGCGCGGCCCGCGTGAGCGCGACCGCCGCGACCAGCAGGACCGAGGCGGCCCCTGGGGGCGTGGGGGACCGGCCGAATTCGGCGGCATCGGCGCGTTCTTCGGACCCGACGGGCCCTTCGGCGCCCACGGACCATTCGGACCCAACGGGCCGTTCGGCGCCAACGGGCCGTTCGGCGAAGAGGGTCCCTTCGGGCCCCGCGGGCCGTTCGGCGGCCCGGGCCGGGCCGGCTCCGTGGCGCCAGGGCCCGGCGAGCCCGGCGGTCCCATGGGGCCCGGCGGTCGGCGCGGACACCGCGGACACCGGGGCGGGTCGCGCGGACAGCGCGGGCGGGCTCGTCGCGGCGACGTACGGCTGGCCATCCTCGGCCTCCTCGCCGAGGGCGACCTCAACGGCTACCAGGTGATCCGGACGCTCGACGAGCGCACCGGCGGCGCCTGGCGTCCGAGCCCGGGCGCGATCTACCCGGCGCTGGCCCAACTGGAGGACGAGGGTCTCATCGTCCCCGCCGATGGCGGCGGGAAGGTCTTCACGCTCACCGACGCCGGCCGGGCCGAGGTCGAGCAGATCGGCGACCGGGCCCGCCCCTGGGAGGGTGTGGCCGAGGACGTCACGGCGGAGGCCGAGCAGGGCCTCGGCGGTACGGCGGAGCTGTGGGTCGCACTGGGCAAGCTCGGCCTGGCGACGCGCGCCGTGGGCCAGGCCGGCGATCCGGACGTGACCCGGGCCGCGACCGAGCTGCTGGAAGAGAGCCGCCGCGGCCTCTACCGGTTGCTGGCTCAGGAGCGGGCCGACGACCTGGAGGACGACGATCTCGACGACGAGGACCCGCAGGACGTCGTCGTCGGTGAGTCCGACGATCCGCATGCTCCGGACGACGTCGTCGACGGCGAGGTCATCGACGAGGGCCGACCCGACCACCGGACCGAGTAACGTCGCCGGGCCGAGCGGCGTCGGGAGGAAGGCCACGGGGAGAACGGCTGAGCCGGCTGATCGCGTCGAGCCCGGCTGATCGCGTCGAGCCCGGCTGATCGCGTCGAGGCCGACTGATCGCGTCGAGATTGCATCCGGCGCTGCAGGGTTGGGGTTGCTCCCACGACCCCAACCCTGCATCCATGCCTGCAACCTCGGGTTTGCGATCCGGGTCGGCCGGGCCTGCGCCACCATGGGGGTGCACCCGACCCCGCTGGAGGACACCATGACCGCCGACCTGTTGATCCACGATGCCCGGCTGCTGGTCACGATGGACTCCGCCCGGCGCGAGATCCCCGGCGGCTGGGTGGCGATCCGCGCCGGGATGGTCGCCGCGGTCGGTGGGGCGGGCGACCCGCCGCCGCCGGCCACGCACCGGCTGGACGCCACCGGCTGCCTGGTCACGCCGGGGCTGGTCAACACGCATCATCACCTCTACCAGAACCTCACCCGCGCCTATCCGCCGATGACCGGAGCGCCGCTGTTCGGCTGGCTGCGCACGCTGTATCCGTTGTGGGCCGCCATCGACACCGAGGCGGTGAACGTCTCGGCCTGGGTGGGTCTGGCGGAGCTGGCCCTGTCGGGGTGTACCACCAGCACCGACCACCTCTACCTGCACCCCCGCGGCGCCGGCGACCTGTTGACCGCCGAGATCGAGGCCGCCCGGGACCTGGGCGTGCGATTCCACCCGACCCGCGGCTCGATGTCGCTGTCTGTCAAGGACGGTGGGCTGCCGCCGGACGACGTCGTCCAGGACGACGACGAGATCCTGGCCGCCTGCGAGGACGCCGTACGGCGCCATCACGACCCCGAGCCCGGGGCGATGGTGCGGATCGCGCTCGCGCCGTGCTCGCCGTTTTCGGTGACGCGCGAGCTGATGGTTCGTACGGCGGAGCTGGCGGAACGCCTCGACGTCCGCCTGCACACCCACTTCGCGGAGAACGCCGAGGACGACGCCTACTCGCTGGAGCGGTTCGGCGCCCGGCCGTACGACTACCTGCGCGAGGTCGGCTGGGCCGGCGACCGCACCTGGGTGGCGCACTGCGTGCGACCCAACGACGAGGAGGTCCGGCGCCTCGGGGCGGCGGGGGTGGGCGTCGCGCACTGTCCATCGAGCAACCTCATCCTGGCCTCGGGCATCGCGCCGGTGGCCGACCTGGTCGCGGCGGGCTGCCCGGTCGGACTGGGGGTCGACGGTTCGTCGTCGGCCGATGCCGGCAGCCTGTGGCTGGAGGCCCGCGAGGCGCTGCTGCTGGCCAAGCTGCGCGGTGGCGCCGACAGCGTCGATGCGCGGTTCGTGCTGGAGCGGGCCACCCGGGGTGGCGCCGGGTGTCTGGGGCGCGTCGGGGAGATCGGCGAGGTCAGCGTCGGGGCCTGCGGCGACCTGGCCGTCTGGGATCTGAGCGGTCCGACCTTCGCCGGCGCCCTCGCCGACCCGGTCGAGGCGTGGCTGCGGTGCGGTCCGGTCGCCGCACGGGACACCGTGGTGGCCGGACGCCACGTCGTACGGTCGGGGCAGCTCGTCTCGTCGCGGCTGGCCGACTACCTCACGGCGCACGACCGCATCGCCCGCCGCATCCAACGCCTGGCGTGAGCGTTGCGGCGCCGGCCCTCGGGTCGCTCTCAGGAGGTTCGCTCGACCCCGCCTGCCGGCCGGCGAGCGTGGTGCGGCGCAACACCATTCATCGCCCCGACCAAACGGTCAGAGCGCGGCCCGCCGAGGCGTCCCCGGAGCTGAAACAATCGCACGCATGACCAAGATCGCCAGCACCGCGGCACCGGGTTCGGCGCGCCGGAGGCGGCCCGGCTATGACGGGGAGTCGATCCTGGCGGTGGCGGTCGAGGTCTTCAACCGGCACGGCTATGAGGGCACGTCGATGGGGCTGCTCGCGGAGTACCTCGGGATCTCCAAGGCCGGCATCTACTACCACGTGCCCAGCAAGGAGGATCTGCTGCAGCGGGCGTGCGACCGGGCCCTGCGGGCGCTGGAGTCGGCGCTGGAGGAGGAGCAGGCGCCGGGGTTGACGGCGCGGCAGCGGCTGGAGGGCATGGTGCGGCACGCGGTGCTGGTGCTCGACGAGGAGCTGCCCTACGTCACGCTGCTGCTACGGGTGCGCGGCAACACCGAGGTGGAGCGGGCCGCGTTGGAGCGACGGCGGGCCTTCGACCAGCGGTTCTCCGCTCTGGTGGAGGACGCCTGCGCCGAGGGTGCGCTGCGCGCGGACATCGACGCGAGGACCATCACGCGCTTCATCTACGGCACCATCAACTCGCTGGTGGAGTGGTATCGCCCCGGTGGACCGATCGCCGCGCGGGCCCTCGCGGACAGCCTGGTCACCGTGCTCTTCCACGGCCTGGACGCGCCGGCGCCCCCCACCGCCTGAGCTGGCAGCGGCGGCGAGTGGCACACCCGGCTGTGGGGGCCGCCGGCCGAGGGCGGGGTCAGCGCCGGCCGGCCACCGGCTGCACGGTCCAGGACTCGGTCTCGTCGTCGTAGTAGGCCGCACCGGGCGGGAGCACCCGCTCGATCGAACCGCGCGCCGCCAGCAACCCCATCGTGAACACGATGGCCACGGCAGTCAGCGAATAGACCGCGGCGCCGAGCATGCTGATCCGTTGTCCCCCCATCGCGAGACCCACGGCGAGTTCGAGGACCCACAACGCGACCAGCGCGGCGGCCACCGGACGCAGGTCGGGGCGGCCCCAGGCCGCGTGCGCGGCCGCGACGATCAGGCCCGTCGCCAGGACGGCGAGTCCGATCCGGACCCACTGCAGCGCCGGCGCCTGATCGGAGTCGATGATCCGCCAGATCGGCCATCCCATGCACCGGGTGTAGGAACCGGGGCCGGCCGTGAGGATGCCCAGGACGTGCATGAAGATCAGCGTGCCCACCCCGCTCCAGGCCAGCCGGGAGACGCGGCTGGGTGCGTGCGCGTACGGCGTACGGGAGAGCGCGACCGCCGCCGTCGTGATCGCGACCATGGCGACGAGGGACAGCCCCAGATCAAGCACCCCGAGGGCCGGCGGCAGGCCGTAGAGCACCACCTGGCGGCCGAATACGGCTGCGGCGAACGCGCCGAGCAGGGCAAGCCAGGGCAGGTAGCGGACCAGCCGCTCCGCGCGCGGCCGGCGCAGCGCCAGGACCGCCGAGGCCAGCAGTAGCGGACCGGTGGTCACCGAGACCACCCGGTGGACGAATTCGATGACCGGGTTGACGTCCGGATGCGGCTGGATCTGGCCCACGTAACAGCCCGGCCAGGTGGGGCAGGCCATCCCCGATTCCGTGGCGCAGACCAAGGAACCCATCGCGACGGCGCCCAGCGTGAAGATCATGGCGAGTCGGAACACGGTGGCCGTCGCGCCCGGCGCGGGGGTCGGTCCGGACGACAGATTGCTCATCGGGTGCTCCTGGGACGAGGGGATCGGTGCACTTGGGCCGACGCTAGGACCGACATCGGCGGTGACTAGTGACTAAGGGCCTTGGTGAAGCCGACAATCGCCGGGCGGTTATCCGTGGGTTCAGTCGCCGGGGCGGTCAACCGGTGGCTCGGCCTGACTGCGGGCCGCCGCGCCGGCCGCGAACCAGGTCCAGGGGCGCAGCGGCGCGGTTGGCGCGGCGTAGCCGCGGTGGAGTGGGGCGGGGTCGAAGCCCGCCGCGCGCAGCAGGGCGGGGATGTCCCGGTCCAGGTGGCAGCCGCCGGCCAGGCGACCCCAGGTCGGCTGGATGCGCCGCTGCACCGCGGCCACCCGGGGCGAGGGGGCCAGCCCGTGTTCGGCCAGGTGGAGCCGGCCGCCGGGGGCCAGCAGGCGGCCGGCCTGGGCGAGGGCCGCCGCCGGGTCGGGGATCGAGCACAGCGACCAGGTGCTGACCACCGCGTCGGCGGCGTGGTCGGGGAGGTCGACCGACTGCGCGTCGAGCCCCACCCGGCGTACGGCGTCCTGCGGGTCCTGCCCGCGGGCCGCGGCGAACGCGTCGATCCGTCCCGATTGGAAGGCCGCGTCCCAGGCCTCGTCGTCGGGCTCGACGGCGAGAACCGTGTGAACTTGGGGTGGGTAGTGCGGCAGGTTCAGCCCCGACCCGAAGCCGAACTCGACGACCGTGCCGTGGGTGGCGCGGGTCGCCAGGCGGCGCCATCGGCCGACGAATCGGTCGGACAGGACGACGTCGACGGCGCGGGGTAGATGGGGCAGGTGGGGCAGATAGGGCCAGGCCATGGCCTCACGGTAGGGCCCGGGCAACCTGCGGGGGTCGTAGGAGGCGGTGCGGTGATCTCTTTCGGCGCTGCCGCCCGGCCCGGCGTACCTGCGGGGCAACGCGCGGCAACGCGCGGCAACGCGCGGCGACCCCCGGCAACTAGCGGCAACCACGACCGTTCGCGACCTGCCCTTTTGGCACCATGGTGCTATCGGTGCAGGTGATGAACGGTCGACCTGTGGATAAGTGCCTTGGTAGCTGGATCAATGCCGTGGGGGCGGCTTGGGCGCACGGCTCTGGGGCGGCTTGGGCGGACGGCTCTGGGGCGGCTTGGGCGGACGGCTCTGCGGGCGGCTTGGGCGCGCGGCTGTGGGGAGTGATTGCTCCCGGATTCGGTACGAAAGTCTCCCCGGAGTGGATCGGGCGGCCGCTACATGAGGGCGTCGGTGAGCGCCTCGCGGTCGAGCTCGACTCCAACGGCCTGGGCCGCGGCCGCGCAGGCGCCGACGACCGGCAGGGGCGCGAAGACGCAGCCCCGGTGGGCCGCCTCCACGCGGGCCCGCAACGGTCCGGACGCCAGCAGGCCACCGGCGAAGACGATGTCGCCCCCGCCGCCACGCCCGTCGGCGCCCCCTACCCCACCGCGGACCGCCGCGAGCGTGGCCAAGAGGGCCCCACCGGCCTCCTCCACGAGCCGCCCGGCGACGGCATCGGTCTTGGCCGCGTTGAGGGCGATGCCGGCGAACCGGGCCCAGTCCGCGGGCGCCAACGGGTCGACCACCCGCACGAGGTCCTGGGCGTCGACGTCGAGGCGCGGTGGCAGCTCGAGGCCCGACGAGGCAGTGCTGCTGTTCTCGGCCGGGTCCGGCGTATCGGCCTGTTCCGGCGCGTCGGGGCCGAAACGGCTCTCCTCAAGCGGATCGGGAAGCGGCTCGTCAAGCGAGGCTGGAAGCGGGTCCTCGTGCGGGTCCGCATGCGGGTCTGCGACCGGGTCCGGCGCGATGGCGTCCCTCGGCTCCGGCCGCGGGTAGGCAGCCGAGGCCGCCGTCCGGGCGCTGGTCAGCGACACCATGGCCAGGACGTGCGGCGTCATGGCCGTGGGCGGACCGTTGCGGTCCAGATCCGCGGCCACCGCGCGCAGGACGCGACGCCCCAGCCAGACCCCCGAACCTGTATCGCCCAGGAGCCAGCCCAGGCCATCCCGTCGCGAGGTCTGGCGCCAGTCGCGGTACGTCGCGGCCACCGCGCCGGTCCCGGCGAGCAGCAGCGCACCGTCCGGCCCCGGCGCCGCGGACCGGTAGGCGATGTCCAGATCCGTGAGCAGGCGCGCCCGTCCGTCGGCGCCGTCCAGGTCGCCGGTGCCGGCCGCCTGGAGCGCGTCCCCCAACGACGCGTCTCCCAGCCGCGCGTCACCCAGCGTCGCGTCCCCCGCGGCCGAGCGCAGCGCGCGTCGTACCAGGTCGGCGACGTCCGCGTGCCGGACCCGGCCGGCGCCCGCGACGCCCAGGCAGACCGCCTCGAGCCGGCCACCGTCGGCGGTGTCCGACGCGGCGGCACCGCCCAACGCGGTCCGAACGGCCCCAGCGATGCTCGCCGCCGCGTCACCCGGCGAGGACCGCAGGTTGCCGCCCCTGCTGGAACCGCGGCCGAGCACTCGCCCGTCCGGCGTGCAGGCCACGGCGCGAACCGACGTGCCGCCGACGTCTACCCCCAGCAGCACCATGCCGACCTCCAGAATCTGTGTCCCGCAACGGGTTCCGTGAATCGTGACATAGGCCACTCTCGTCCGGCCAACCCGGGTACGGCGCGGCGGGGGTGTCCCTGTGCCGCTGGTGGTGATAAGTTCCATCCTCAACCGGAGATCTGAAACTTAGTGTCACACCGGTCCGGGGTACTCGACGAGGAGGACTAATGGGCAATCGGCGAAGCGACGGTCACCGCATGGCGGCGAACCGCAAGGGCGTCGCGGCGGGGCTCGCGACCGGGGTGCTGGTCGCCTCGATGGCCGCGTGCGGCAACTCCGGCGGCGGCTCGACCGCGACCGGCGGCGGGGGTACGGCGGCCGGGGCGGGCAAGAAGCTCACCGTCTGGATCATGGAGGGCACCAACCCCGACTCCAGCGCCTATTTCGACAAGGTCAAGAAGGCGTTCAAGGACAAGACCCAGGCCGACCTCGACGTACAGATGGTTCCGTGGACCGCCGCCAAGGACAAGTTCACGACCTCGATCGCCGGCAACACGACCCCGGATGTCGCCGAGGTCGGCACCACCTGGACCCCGGAGTTCGCCGACGCGGGCGCGCTGGCCGATCTCACCGCCAAGGTCAAGGCCGCGAACCTCGACGGCGACCTCGTCGCGGGCCTCAAGGACGCCGGGACCGTCGACGGCAAGCTCTATGGGATGCCCTGGTACGCCGGGATCCGCAGCTTCCTCTACAACAAGGACATCTTCGCCAAGGCCGGCATCACCACGCCGCCCGCCACCTGGGCCGAACTCAAGGACGCGGTCGCCAAGATCAAGAAGGCCGACCCGGCGGTCACGCCGTTCTTCATCCCCGGCAACAGCGAGTTCACCGCGACGCCGTTCATCTGGGGGGCCGGCGGCGAGACCGCCGCCAAAGAGGGCGACAAGTGGGTCAGCAAGATCGACGACGCCAAGGCGGTCGAAGGCATCCAGTTCGTCGCCGACCTGGCCCTCAAGGACGGCGCCAGCACGCCGGCCGCCGCGACCGGCACCGAGAAGGACGCCCTCACGGCGTACGGCAAGGGCAACGTCGGCATGATCGTCTCCGGTTCCTGGACGCCGAGCACCCTGGCCAAGCAGGCCCCGGACGTCGCCAAGAAGACCGGTGCCTTCGTCTTCCCGGGCAAGGACGGGATGGCCCCGTCGTTCACCGGCGGCAGCCACCTGGCCGTCTTCGAGAAGTCGCCGAACAAGGACCTGGCGTTCGAGCTGGTCAAGCTGATGACCACCGGTGACCTGGCCAAGGAGTGGGGCAAGCAGTCCAACTACTTCCCCGGCCAGAAGAGCCTGCTGGACGAGCAACTGAAGTCCGGGGATGAGCTGACCAAGGTCTTCGCCAAGCAGTTCACGCAGGGCGGCAAGACCGTGCCGGTGACCCCGTTGTGGGGCAAGGTGCAGGCCAAGAAGGTCATCCCGACGATGACGCAGGCCGTCTTGTCCGGCAAGGCCGATGCCAAGGCCGGCGCGCAGACCGCGGCCAAGGACATGAACGACGTCTTCGCCGGGAAGTGAGCTTCCACGCCGCCCAGCGCCGCCGGCCCTGGCGGCTCCTGACGCCGACCCTGGCGGTCATGGCGCTGCTCATGGCCTGGCCGCTGGGGCGGGTGGTGTGGCTGTCGTTCCAGAACTACGGCCTGCGGGAAATCAATCGCGGCACGACGAACTTCACGGGCGTCGAGAACTACCGCGATGTCCTCGGGGACGGCTACCTGTGGCGTACGGTCCTGCCCAACACGGTCCTGTTCGCGCTCGCCTGCGTCGCCGCGACGGTCGCCCTCGGCACCCTCGTGGCGCTGTTCCTGAAGACGCTGCCGACCGGCGTGCGGTACGTCGCAGCCAGCGCGATCATGGTGGCTTGGGCGGTGCCGGCCATCACCGGCACCTACGTCTGGGTGTTTCTCTTCGACGCCGGCGACGGCCTGGTGACCAACCTGCTGGGTGCCCTCGGGATTATCGAGACGGGCCAGGTCAACTGGTTCCTCGACCGGTTCAGCTTCTTCGCCATCGCCTGGCTCAACGTCGTCCATCACGGCTTCCCGTTCGTCGCGGTGACCGTGCTGGCCGGCCTGCTGACGGTGCCCGAGGAGCTCTACGAGGCCGCCACCATCGACGGCGCCGGCGCGTGGCGGCGGTTCTGGAGCGTCACCGTGCCGGTGCTCAAACCGGTCTTCGCGGTCGTCACGATCCTGTCGACGATCTGGGACTTCAAGGTGTTCACGCAGGTCTACCTGATGCCCGGCGGCGGAGGCACCAACCCGGAGGTCTTCAACCTGGGCGTCTGGAGCTACATCAGCAGTTTCGCCCAGGGCAAGTACGGCCTGGGTTCGGCCATCGCCGTGCTGCTGACGCTCCTGCTGCTGGGCATCACCGCGATCTATCTGCGGACGCTGTTCGCCGAGGAGGACCTGTGACCAGCCACGCCGTACGCCGTGCGCCACGCAGCGCCCGCCGGACCCGGCGCGTCCTGCTGCAAGCGGTCGGCGTCGTGGCGCTGGTGGGGTTCGCCCTGTTCCCGGCGTACTGGATGATCTCCTCCGGCCTCGACCTGCGGGCGGCGCAGCGCGGCGGCAGCCTGTTGCCGCTGGAGCCGAGCCTGGACAACTTCGCCTACGTGCTCGGCAAGGCGGGCTTCGCGCACTACCTGAAGAACTCAGCCATCGTCGCCCTGGTCACCGTCGCGATCAGCTCGCTGGTGGCGCTGTTCGCGGCGGTCGCGGTCGCGCGGTTCCGGTTCCGCTTCCGGACCGCGGTGCTGATGATGATCCTGGTGGCCCAGATGGTGCCGCTGGAGGCGCTGGTCATTCCGCTGTTCCTGCAGGCCCGCAGCATGGCGATGTTGAACAGCCTGCTGGGGCTCTCGATCGTCTACCTGGCGTTCTCGCTGCCGTTCGCGGTGTGGCAGCTGCGCGGCTTCGTCGCGGCGGTGCCGGTGGAGGTGGAGGAGGCCGCGTACGTCGACGGCTGCGGCTGGGGTCAGATGTTCTGGCGCATCCTGTTTCCGCTGGTGGCCCCAGGTCTCGTCGCGACCAGCGTGTTCAGCTTCATCACCGCCTGGAACGAGTTCATCTTCGCGTTGACGTTTCTGCAGGATCAGGACAAATACACGGTCGCGATCGGCCTGCAGAAGTTCTTCGGCGAGAACACCGCCGACTGGGGCCCGATCATGGCCGCCTCGACGCTGCTGACGCTGCCGGTCGTGGTGTTCTTCCTGCTCATCCAGCGGCACATGGTCTCGGGCCTGTCCGCGGGCGCGGTGAAGGGGTGAGGGGGGTGCACCGGTCATGAGCACGCTCGCGCACGGCGTCCTGTTGCCGGGTTTCCCCGGCACGCACGTCCCGCCCTGGTTGGCGTCCGCACTGGCCGACGGGCTGGCCGGGGTGTGCCTGTTCGCGGAGAACACCCCGGACCTGGTGACCACCCGGCAGCTCACCGACGCCCTGCGGGCCGCTCGGCTCGCGCCGCGGCGAGATCGCACCGCCGCCGCGGACCCCACGGCCGCCCGGCTGGTCGTCGCGATCGACGAGGAGGGCGGCGATGTCACCCGGCTCCAGGCGGCGGCGGGGTCGGCGCTGCCCGGAAATGCGGCGCTGGGCCAGGTGGACGACGTGGCCCTGACGACCCGCTGCGCCGCCCGGCTCGGCGACATCCTGGCCCTGGCGGGTATCGACCTCGACCTCGCGCCCTGTCTCGACGTGGCCTCCGAGCCGGCCAACCCCGTGATCGGCGTCCGCTCCTTCGGGGCCGATCCCGAGCTGGTGCTGCGGCACGGCCGCGCGTTCAGCGCCGGGCTGCGCAGCGCCGGTATCGCTTGCTGCGGCAAGCACTACCCCGGGCACGGCTCGACCCGGGTGGACAGCCACGCGGACCTGCCCCGGCTGCGGGTGTCCGAGCAGGTCCTGACGGAGCGCGACGAGGCGCCCTTCCTCGCCCTCGCCGCCGAGCTCGACGCCGTGATGACCGGGCATCTCGTGGCGGTGGTGCGCGGCGCGGAGGCGGCCTCGCTGTCCGGCTGGGCGACCCGGCGGCTGCGGGCCGCGGGTTTCCTCGGCAGCATCGTCACCGACGCGCTGGGGATGCGCGCGATCACCGACCGGATCGGCCTCGGCGAGGCCTGCGTCCAGGCCCTGGCGGCCGGCGCCGACCTGCTCTGCCTCGACGCGCCGCACCAGCGGGACGCGGAGGCCGCCTTCGTCGAGGCGGTGGCGGCCGTCGACGCGGCCCTCGCCGCGGGCCGGCTGGACCCCGTTGCGCTGGCGACGTCGGCGGTCCGCAACCAGGCCCTGGCGCGGCGCGGCAACGCGGCGGCCGGCGGCGCCGACCCGGGGTCGGGCGAACTTGGGTCGGTCGAACATTGGCCGGGCGAACTCAGGCCCGGCGATCTCGGGTCGGTCGAACTGCGCGACGCCTTCGCGGCCGAGGTCGACGCGGCATGGGCGGGGTTGGCCGCCGTCGGGGCGGAGGCGGCCGATCGCGCGGTGCTGGTCCGCGGCGTGGTCGGACTCACCGCCCCGCCGCTGGTCATCGACGTGCGGGGGCGACGCTCGGACGCCGCCGGGAGATCGTCGTCGGCCTATGAGTCGGCGGTACGGCGGATGTGGGTGAGCGCCGAAATGCTGGTGCCGCTCGAGGTGACCGAGATCGCCGAGGCCTTGGACGTCGCGCCCCTCGGTCACGAGATCGTGGTCCTGACCCGAGCAGCGGCGACCGTGTCCGCCGAGCGGGCCGCGCTGGACGCCGTGCTGGCGGCCCGGCCGGAGGCGGTGGTCGTGCACACCGGCGTGGTCGCCGCGGCACCCGACGTACGGCGGCTCGTCTGCTCCCTGGGCGACGGCGCCGCCAACGCCGAGGCGGTCGTGCGCGTGCTTGCCGGCACGGGCGGCGACGGACCGGCGGCGGAGCGCCCCGCGGCGCGCGCCGGGGACGAACCGGGCGGTGTGTCGTGAGAGTGCTGGGGGTGATGTCCGGGACGTCGGTGGATGCCATCGACGTCGCCCTGGCGCGGCTGACCCTGCGCGGTGTGGAGCTGACGCTGGAGCCGCTCGGCCACCGCGAACTGCGCTGGCCAGCACCGTTGCAGCGGCGCCTGCTCGAGGTGGGCGCGAACCCCACCGAGGCGACCGGCGGCGTGGCCGACTGGTGTCGCCTGCACGCCGAGGCGGGCCAGGCGCTCGGCGTGGCGTGCGCCCAGGCGCTGCAGCTGCTTGGCCCGGCCGACCTCGTGGCGTGCCACGGGCAGACCCTCTACCACCTCGTCGAGGACGGCCAGGTCACCGGAACGCTGCAGGTGGGCGCGCCGGCGTATGTGCACGCCGCCACCGGCCTGCCCGTCGTCGCCGACCTGCGCACCGCCGACGTCGCCAGCGGCGGCCAGGGTGCGCCGCTGGCGAGCACGCTCGATGCACTGTGGCTCGGCGATGTTCCCAGCGCGGTGGTCAACCTCGGCGGCATCGCGAACGTGACGCTGGTGGGTACGCCGGAGGGGGTGCTGACCGGCGACACCGGCCCGGCCAACGCGCTGCTCGACGCGGCCGCCGCGGAGCTCGGGCTGAGTTGCGACGACGGCGGCCGGTTGGCGGCCGCCGGTGAGGTGGACGACGTTGCGCTCGCGGTCCTGCTCGCGGACCCGTATTACGCCCGCCCCCTGCCGAAGACCACCGGCCGGGACCATTTCCACGCGGGCTATGTGCGGGCGCTGCTGGGGGACGCCGCCCCCAATGGTCCGGACCTGTTCGCGACCCTGACCGAACTGACCGCGCGCACCGTCACGGCCGCGCTGGGCGGGGTCGAGGGCGGGGTCGAGCGCGGGGTCGAGCGCGTGGTCGTCTCCGGCGGCGGCGTGCGCAACCCCGTGCTGCTGGCGCGAATCCGGGAGCTGGCCGGGGTGCCGGTGCTGACCAGCGACGCCCTGGGGTTGCCCGCGGCCGCGAAGGAGGCCTATCTGATGGCGCTGCTGGGTTGGCTCGGGGTGCACGGCCTCCCGGGGATCGTCACCAGTCGGCGCGGGCCGGTCACCGGCGCGCGCCACGCGGCGGTGCTGGGGTCGCTGACCCCGCCGTACGTGACCGGCGGGCTGGCCGCGGTGCTGCCCGCTTCGCGCCCCTCCGCCGCCCCGCGCCGCCTCGTCGTCGCGGCGACGCCCCTCGTCGCGGCGACGCCCCCCGTCGCGGCCACACCCCCCGTCGAGGACGCCCGGTGAGCGGCGGCCCGCCCGACCTGGGCTGGAGCACCGAGCAGCCGCTGCCGGCCTCCGCGCTGATCGACACCCTCGACACGGCCGGCGTCGTCGGCGTCATCCTGGACGCCGACGCGGCGGTCGCGGGCGCGGTCCGGGCGGTCGCCGCCGACCTCGCGCGCGCCACGGACCTGCTGGTCGAGACGTTGCACGCGGGTGGGGTGGTGCACTACGTCGGGTCCGGAACCTCGGGCCGCATGGGCGTCCTCGACGCCGTCGAGCTGCTGCCCACCTATCACGTCGGGCCGGAAGCCTTCCGGGCGCACCTGGCCGGCGGGGTCGAGGCGATGGTACGCGCGGCCGAGGGCGCGGAGGACGACGCCGCCGCCGGCGCGGCGCTGGTCGACGGGTTCGGAGCCACGGACCTGGTGGTGGGGATCGCTGCCAGCGGACGCACGCCGTACGTTAGGGGCGCCCTCGACCGCGCCCGCCAGCGCGGGCTGGCCACCGTGCTGATCGCGGCGAACCCCTCCGCCCCGCTCGCGGCGCTCGCCGACGTCGCCGTGCTCCCGGACACCGGCCCCGAGGTGATCACCGGCTCGACGCGGATGAAGGCGGCCACCGCCCAGAAGCTCGTCCTCAACGCCATGTCCACGGCCGCGATGGTCCGACTCGGCAAGACCTATGGCAACTTGATGATCGACATGGTGCCGACCAATGCCAAGCTGCGGGCCCGCTCGGTGCGGATGCTTGCTCAAGGCAGCGGCCGGCCGGAAGCCGACGGCGCGGCGGCGTTGGTGGCGGCGGGGGGAGAGGTACGCCGTGCGCTGGTGACGCTCCTCGCGGGGTGGCCGCCCGGCGAGGCGGGCGGCGAGGCGGTCACCGCCGCGCTGGCCGCCTGCCCCCCCGATCCGGCCCGCCGCGGCGACCCGTCGGGGATCCGCGCGGCCGCCGCCACGTTGAGCCGCGCGACGCCCGGCGGTGGGGCGGCGGCGTCGTGAACCCGACGACCCCGGTCACCGTGCGGCTGCGCGGCCGGCTGGACTACCTGGCGCCGGCGCTGCGGCGCGTCGCCGACGTCATCCTGGCCGATCCGGCGGGCGCGGCGGGGCGCTCCATCGCGGAGCTGGCCGCCAGCGCGGGTTCCTCGCCCAGTTCGGTGCTGCGGCTGGCGCATGCGATGGGGCTGGACGGCTACCCGGAGCTGCGGCTGGCGCTGGCCCGCGACGCCGCCCGGACGGCGGCCCGGAGCGGCGCGACCGGCGTGGACCGGGACATCGCCGAAGGTGACGACCTCGCCTCGGTCGTGGCCAAGATCGTGGCCGCCGACGTGCGTGCCGTGCAAGAGACCGCCGCCGCGCTCGACGTCGCCGTCCTGGAGCGGGTCATCGACGCGTTGGCGGCGGCCCGGCGGGTGGACCTCTACGGGGTGGGCGCCTCGGGCATCGTCGCGGCCGATCTGCAGCAGAAGCTCACCAGGATCGGCCGGTTCGCGTCGGCGTACAGCGACGCCCACCTCGGGGTGACCTCCGCCGCGCTGCTCACCCCCGCCGATGTGGCCGTCGCGATCTCGCACACCGGCGCCACCACCGATACCCTCGACGCCCTGCTGCTCGCGCGGCGCGGCGGGGCGGTCGCGGTCGCGGTGACCAACTCTCCGGTCTCGCCATTGGCCCGAGCCGCCGACCACGTGCTGCTGACCGCCGCGACCGAGACCACGTTCCGATCCGGCGCGACCGCCTCGCGGCTGGCCCAGCTCACCGTCGTCGATTGCCTCTTCGTCGGGCTCGCCCAGCGCACGTTCGAGGCGAGTCAGGCGGCGCTGGAGGCGACGTACGACGCGGTCCGGCATCGACCCACCGCCCGCTGAGCTCGCCCCTGCCCGCTGAACTCGTCCTGCCTGCCCCGCCCGGCTGGGCTCGCTGGGGCGGCTGGGTCAGGATGGGGCATGACGTACGACCTGGATCGCTTCGTGACCGCCCAGAACGCCGGCGGCAGCCACGACAGCGCCCTGGCCGAGCTGCGCCGGGGCCGCAAGACCAGCCACTGGATGTGGTTTGTCTTTCCGCAGGTCGCGGGGCTGGGCAGGAGCGCGATGGCGCAACGGTACGCCGTGGCCGGACTCGCGCAGGCCAGGGCCTATCTGCACCACCCGATCCTGGGGCCGCGGCTGGTCCAGGCGGCGCAGGCGGTCCTGGACTCGGGCGCACCCGACGCCACGACCCTGCTCGGCGGGGTGGACGCGCTCAAATTGCACAGCTCCATGACGCTCTTCGAGGCGGCCGCCAGCAGCGCCGCCGACTCGCCCGCCGACTCGCCTGCGGGGCCTGCTGCCGGGTCGGCAGACGGGGCCGAGGTGTTCACCGCGGTGCTGGCGCGGTACTACGCCGGCCAGCCTGACCCCGAGACCTTGCGCCGGCTCTAGACCAGCCGACTAACCGGATTCTCGCGGGCCAGGCACAGCTTGCGCTCACCCGGGCGGCCTAGCGTCAGCTGCCATGACGATGACTCCGCTGCTGATGGCCGTCGGGGCGGGACCCGCCCGGACGGTCCCGGATCGGGCGGTCGGCCGTGCCGACTGGGCGGCCTGGACCGACTATTTCGCCGAAAACCAGGCGACCCAACGCGTCCTCGAGGACCGGATCGACTGGGGCCTGCCCGTCGACCTCACCGAGCGCCAGCAACGTCGCTGGGTGCGCTCGCTGCAGCGGTTCCAGGTCGGGGAATCGGGCGACGGGGCCCACTTGCTCGGCGGCTTGCAGCGCGGCGGCGAAAGCGACCTGCTCCCCGCGGCGCGGGCGTTCATCGAGGAGGAACGCGGCCATGCGCGGCTGCTGCGGGTGTTGCTGGCCCGGTTCGGTGCGGCGCCCATCGATGCGCACTGGAGCGACGCCGCCTTCGTGGTGGCCCGTCGCAGCATGGGGGTGGCCACCGAACTGGCCGTGATCGCCGTCGCCGAGGCAGTCGCCGTCGTCTACTACGGTCGCCTCGCCGACGCCGCGCCCGATCCGGTGATCCGGGGCGTGGCGAGTCGCATCCTTGCCGACGAACTCGGCCATCTGCCCTTCGTCGAGGCCCGGATCGCCCAGGACCTCGGGTCCTGGGGCCCGATCCGGCGCGTGCTTCTTCGCGCGCTGTGGTGGGCCGCCGGGGTCGGTGGCACCGCCGTGCTGGCGCTCGATCACGGCCGGGTGCTGGGTCAATGCGGGATCGCTCGGGGCGCTGCCGCCCGGGCCGCCTGGGCCAGCGTGCGCGACGTCCGGCACTCGACGTTCGCCCGCGCGTCCTCCGCCCGGTCGCTGGCCAGAGCGCCAAGGTCGGCGGTCGTCCGGTCCCGCGTGCCGCGCCGGTGAGATGTGCCCTGCCGACGGCGTACGGCGTACGGGGTGGGCCGCGCGAGGCTCAGCCGCGGGGCACCCGCGCGATTCAGCCGCGGGGCACCCGCGCGATTCAGCCGCGGGGCACGCGCGAGAGTTACCTGCGGGGGACCCGGGAGCGGCGCGGCCGCTCCGGCGGCGCGGGGATCTCGACCTGCCGGTCGGGCTTCTCCTCGCTGTCGCCGGCGTCCGTGCCCCGCGCGATGTCCCTGCTCCGGTGTTGCCCCGTCATGTCTTGGCCCCCTCGCCGCATGTGCTGACCCCCTCGTCGCGTCCGCCGACCGGCGCCACCCCCGGTGGCGCGTGTCGCGGCGGCTGCGCGGCGACCTCAAGGGTAGGACACTCGTCCAAGTCCCGCCACGACATCGTCGGAACCGGGCGCGTTGTTACGGTGGCCCGGTGACCGACCCCCTGGTGCAGCGCGCCGCCCTCCCGGACGAGGCCCGCGCCGCGGCGGAGCGGGTGCGATTGGCCGAGGCGTTCAGGACCGGCGGCGCGGCGTACGCACGGCTCAGGCCGAGTTACCCCCGGGAGCTGGTCGACTGGCTCGTCGGTCCGCCGGCGCGGCTCGGGGCTCCCGTGGCGGACGTGGGTGCGGGCACCGGCAAGCTCACCGAGGTGCTGCTGGCGCTGGGTCACCAGGTCATCGCGATCGAGCCCAGCCCGGGCATGTTGGCCGAGCTGGTCGCCGCCTACCCAGCGGTCGCGGCCCGGCCCGGAACGGGTGAGGCGACCGGGTTGGCCGATGCGGCGGTGGGAGCGGTCTGCTATGCCCAGGCTTGGCACTGGGTCGACCCAGCGGCCGCGTCGGCCGAGGCGGCCCGGATCCTGCGCCCCGGCGGGACGCTCGGGCTGGTGTGGACCTACCTGGCCGGCGGGGACCCCGGGGTGGCCGCCGTCGAGGCGGCGATGCACGCGCTGCACGACGGGCCCGGGGAACACGACGAGAGCTTCGCCCGGGTGCGGGGGCCGTTCGGCGATCTGGATCGCCGCGAGGTCACCTGGTTCATGCCCAGCACCACCGCCGCGATGGCCCAGCTCGTCACCACCAGGTCCTACTATCTGGCCCGTCCGGAGCGCGAGCGCGCCTATCTGCGCCGCACCGTGGCCCAGGCCGTCGAGGCGCACTTCGGGCCGATCGGAGACGCCCCGATCGAGGTGCCCTACGCCACCGTGGCCTACCGCTACCGCCGAGAGTGAGAGGCCAGCCCCCAGTTCGCCACGAGCCGGGGGCAGCGGACGCGCAGTCGCTCGCCGGAATCACTCGGGAGCGGAGGGCGGCAGCCGATCAGAGATCCGGATAACCAGGCCGGCGAGGCGCTCGGGGCATCGGCCGGTGGACGTGAGGAGTAGTCATGGCGCAGACCTTCGTCGAGGTGCCGGGGGGACGGATCGCGGTCCAGACCTACGGGGGCGCTGGCAGGGATGTGCTCTTCATCCACAGTGTCGGGCTGTGTGGTCCGCACTGGCGACCCTTCGCCGAGATCGTGGCGGATCGGTGCCGTCCCGTCACGATCGACCTGCCCGGGCATGGCCACACCACGGTGCCGATGAACTCCGCCGAGGACCAGTGGCGCCACCTCGCCGCGGTGGTGCGCGGCGTCGGCCTCGATCGACCGGTCATCGTCGCGCACGACACGGCGGTGTGGGCCGCGATGGCGGCCGCGCTCGACGACCCCGACGCGTTCTCTGCTGTCGTGCTCGTCGGCGGCACGATCACCCGCATTCTGCAGTCGCTGTCCCTGCTCGACGACCCGACCTTCCGCGACCTGATGCGTGACCGATTCGGGCTCGGCGAGACCGGCGTAGGACGAGAGAGCGCCGCCGCCTTCCAGCGGCAACTGTCCGAGTCGATCCAGAACGACTGGTTGCTCAACGAGATCGGTGCCCGACTGTGGGATGAGCTGGACCACTCGATCGTCTTCGGGCCTGGTGACACCTGGATCCACACCCCGACCGTGGACACCGTCATCCAGGGGTATCGGTTCGATCCCGCCAGCCCCTACTACCCCGACCTGGGGCTCTACGGGAAGCTGACCCTGCCGACCTGGATCGTCAGCCTCGAGCACGGCTCGGATGGCAACATCGGCCTGGAGACGGGGCCGGCCGAGCAGCTGCCGCTGGTGCAGGTGCGGCGGCTGGCCACGGGGCAGTTCCCCGAATACACCGGTGCCGCCGAGCTGGCCGAGGTCCTCGACGAGGTGCTGCAGACCCTCGAGCGCGCCTGAGCGCCCCCAGGGCTCGTGGACAGCGGCGAACGAGGTTGTCTGAATGTTCGCACAATAGGTTGACAGGGATAGCACGCGCGGCTTGAATGGATCGCGTCGAGGCTGCGCTCTCCGGCGCCCTCGGCCGGCGTTCCCCACGGCGCCGCTGCCATCCGCTCGGTCAGCCGCCGAGCATTCGCCGAAAGGTCCAGCGTGAGCCCCGACGCCCGCCCGCTCAACACGATGACCGAGGCCGGACCCACGGTCCTCTGGAACGATTCCGCGGACCCGCGGGAGCTGCGGGAGTCGATCTCGTACGGCGCGGTCGGCGCGACCTGCAACCCCGTCATCGCCGTGACCTGCGTCAAGGCGGACATGCCGCGCTGGACCCGGCGGATCGCCGAGATCGCCGCCGAGCACCCGTCGATGAGCGCGGCCGCGATCGGCTGGCAGGTCGTCGAGGAGCTCTCGATCGAGGCGGCCCACCTGCTGGAACCGGCCTTCGAGAGGTACGCCGGGGTCAACGGGCGGCTGTCGATGCAGACCGACCCGCGCTTCCACCGCGACGCCAAGGCCCTGGCCGATCAAGCCGAGCACTTCCACTCCCTGGCGAAGAACATCATCGTCAAGATCCCGGCCACGGCGATCGGGCTGGAGGCCATCGAGGATGCGACGTACCGCGGGGTGTCCATTAATGTCACCGTCTCGTTCACGGTGGCCCAGGCCGTCGCGGCGGGGGAGGCCGTCGAGCGCGGGCTGACGCGTCGCGAAGCCGACGGGCTGTCCGTGGCCGACATGGGCCCGGTGGTGACGATCATGGTCGGTCGCATCGACGACTGGCTCAAGGATTGCTACGCCGCCGAACAGCTGTGCTTCGACCCGGGCTACCTGGAATGGGCCGGCGTCGCGGTGATGAAGAAGGCTTACGCCGAGTTCAAGGCCCGGGGCCTGCGGTCCCGGCTGCTCGCCGCGGCCTACCGCAACGCGCTGCAGTGGACCGAGTTCGTCGGTGGCGAGGTCGTGCTGTCGCCGCCGTTCGCCTGGCAGCAGCGCTTCCAGGCCAGTGGCATCGAGCCCGAGCCGCGGATGGACGTGCCGGTGGAGCCGCGGATCGTCGAGACGCTCTACGCCCAGATGCCGGAGTTCCGCAAGGCGTACGACGTGGACGGGATGACGCCGGCCGACTTCGCCGAGTTCGGCGCCACCCGCAAGACGCTGCGCCAGTTCCTGGCGGCCGACGCCGAATTGGAGCAGATCGTGGTCGACGTGCTGGTGCCCAAGCCCTGACGATCCCGACACCGAGGTTTGTCCACAGGTGACCGTTCACCGACCTGCCCTTTTGGCACCATGGTGCTAAAAGGGCAGGTCACGAGCGGTCGCTGCGCCACATGTGTCCCGACCGAGCCGCTCGACCCCGGCCCCGCCGACGAAGGAGTCCTCTGATGTCGCCCGCCACCGTCCGCCTCACCGTCAGCCAAGCCGTGGTGCGATTCCTCGCCAACCAATGGACCGAGCGGGACGGGGTGGAGCAGCGGCTGTTCGCGGGGGTCTACGGGATCTTCGGGCACGGAAACGTGTGCGGGGTCGGGCAGGCGTTGCTGCAGGCCCAGTTGGCCGCCGGCGCGCCGGACGACGGGTCGACGCAGGCGGACCTGCCCTATTACCTCATCCGCAACGAGCAGGCCGGGGTCCATGCGGCCGCGGCCTGGGCCAAGACCACGCAGCGGCTGCAGACGATTGCGATCACCACCTCGATCGGCCCGGGCGCGACCAATATGGTCACCGGCGCGGCGCTGGCCACCACCAACCGCCTGCCGGTGCTGCTGCTGCCCAGTGACACCTTCGCGACGCGCTACCCGGACCCGGTGCTGCAGCAGTTGGAGCAGCCCTACGCGTACGACGTGACGGTCAACGACGCCTTCCGGCCGGTCTCGCGCTTCTTCGACCGGGTCAGCCGTCCCGAGCAGCTCATCCCGGCCCTGCTCGGGGCCTGCCGCGTGCTCACCGATCCGGTAGAGACGGGTGCGGCCACGGTGTCCCTGCCGCAGGACGTGCAGGCCGAGGCGTTCGACTTCCCGGTGGAGTTCTTCCGCAAGCGGGTCTGGCACGTGGGCCGGCCGGTGCCCGAGCCGGCGGCGCTGGCGCGTGCGGTCGAGGCGATCCGGTCGGCACGCCGGCCGCTCGTCGTCGCGGGCGGTGGCGTGATCTACTCCGGGGCGGCCGAGGCGCTGCGCGCGTTCGCGACGGCCACCGGGATTCCGGTCGCCGACACCCAGGCCGGCAAGGGCGCGATCAACTGGGACCACGAGTGCGCCGTCGGCGGGGTCGGTTCCACGGGAAACAACGCCGCCAACACCCTGGCCCGGCAGGCCGATCTGGTCATCGGGATCGGCACCCGTTATAGCGACTTCACCACCGCCAGCCACACCGTCTTCGCCGACCCCGACGTACGCTTCGTCAACCTCAACGTGGGCAGCTTCGATGCGGCCAAGCACTCGGCGCAGATGCTGCTCGCCGACGCGCGCGAGGGTTTGCAGGCGCTGCAGCGGGAGCTGCGCGGGTGGCGCGCGGATGCTGCCTGGAGCAAGCAGGGGCAGGAGCTGTACGCCGCGTGGCAGCAGGTCGTCGACGAGTGCTACCACCGCGACCAGACCCCGCTGCCGGCTCAGACCGAGGTCTTCGGCGCGCTGAACGAGCTGATGGGCGAGCGCGACGTGGTCATCAACGCGGCCGGCTCGATGCCCGGTGACCTGCAGACCCTGTGGCGGGCACGCACCCCGGAGCAGTACCACCTCGAATACGCCTACTCCTGCATGGGCTATGAGATCCCCGCCGCGATCGGCGTACGGATGGCTCTCGATGAGGCCGGGCACACCGACCGCAACGTCGTCGCGATCGTCGGGGACGGCACCTATCAGATGCTGCCCGCCGAGATCGCCACCATGGTGCAGGAGGGCCTGAAGATCATCGTGGTGCTGCTGCAGAACCACGGGTTCGCCTCCATCGGCGCGCTCTCGGAGAGCCGGGGCAGTCAGCGGTTCGGCACCCGCTATCGGCGGCGCAACGCCGCCTCGGGCCGCCTGGACGGCGAGGAGGTGCCGTTCGACCTGGCCAAGAATGCTGAGAGCTGGGGCGCGCGGGTGCTGCGCTGCGACGGGATGGCCGCCTTCCGGGAGAACTTCGCACAGGCCGCGGCGGCGGGCCCGGATTCGGGGCCGGTCGTGCTCTACATCGAGACCGACCTGTTCGGCCCCAATCCGCCCGGCTGCGCCTGGTGGGACGTGCCGGTCGCGCAGGTCAGCGAGGTCGAGTCGACGGCGGCGGCGTACGCGGAGTACGTCGCCCAGAAGGCCGCCCAGCGCCACTACCTCTGAGCGCCGCTATCTCTGCGCGCCACGGTCGCGAAGGCCCGAATCGGGGCGGCGGCGCAGGTCCAGGACCGCCACCAGCAGGGCGGCCAGCGTGGCGAGCGCGATCGCCGCGAAGCCGGCGTCGAAGCCCGCCAGGACGCCGACCCCGGCGGCCACCGCGAAGTACACCCCGGTGATGGTGGCCGTCCCGATGGCCGTGCCGATCCGCTCGACCGTGTACTTCGCCCCGGCCGCGCTCCCCGCCCGATGCGTGGGCACGTCGAGCAACGTGAGCATCTGATTCGGCGGATTCGCCGCGCCCATCCCGAAACCGTTGAGCAGCAACGGAACCGCCAGCCACCAGAAGCTCACCCCGGCCTCGATGAGGTGCGCGACCGCGATGCTGGCCACGGTCCCGGCGACCAGTAGCACCAGGCCCAGCACGATCACCGACCGACCGCGGGCGATGACGTGCCGACCCGCCCACGCCGACCCCACCGCGGCGGCTAGCGCGTTCGGCAGCCCGACCAGTCCGGTCTGCAGCGCCGTGGCGTTCAGATGGGTCTGCAGATAGAGCGCCAACACCACGAAGGTCGTGGTCTGCCCGAGCAACAGGAAGCCGGACATCACCGTGCCGTATGCGAACGACCCCGTGGCGAACAGAGCCGGGTCGACCATCGGGTCCCGGCCCCGGGCGGCGTACCGGCGTTCCCACCCCAACCACGCGCGCGCCAGCACCGGAGCTGCCGCCAGCAGCAGCCAGGCCGGCCAGGACCGCAGCACGAACGGCACCATCACCGCCAGCACCGCCGCGACCAGCAGCACCGACCCGACCGGATCCAGGTCGATTCGCGAACCGGGCCGCAATCGAGCGGATCGCTCCAGCGGCAGCCAGGCCACCGCGAGGGCCATCGCGACCAGGCCGATGGGCAGGTAAATCAGGAAGGCCCCCCGCCAGCCCGTGCCGGGGCCGAGCCAGGCGATGATCCCGCCGGCCAGCAGCGGACCCACCGCGACCGCCACGCTGATCACCATGCCGAACGCGGCGAAGGCCTTCGCCCGGCCGGGGCCGTCGAAGTGTTCCTGGATCATCCCCGGGATCTGCGGGTTGAACAGGCCCGCGCCGAGGCCTTGGGCGACCCGGGCGAGGTTGAGCAGCATCGGGGTGGTCGCGACCCCGCACGCCAGCGAGCCGAGCAGGAAGACGACGAGGCCGGCGAGGAACACCGGTCCGCGGCCCAGCACGTCGCCGGCGCGCCCGGCCGGGACCAGGCAGACCCCGAAGGCCAGCGCGTAGCCCGAGAGCACCCACTGCAGATCGGCCGTCCCGGCGTGCAACTGCTCCGCGATCGTCGGCAGCGTCACGTTCACCGCGGACACGGCCATCAGGGCCATGCCGAGCGGCAGGAGCAGCACGACCAGGATCCGCACTCGGTGATAGACCCGGTCGCTGCCCTCGACGCGGATCTCGTGACGCTGCGGCACCCCTCAGTTCTACCGGTCGGTCCCGAGTTACGGGGCGCGAAAGACGGTGTGGGGCTGGCACAGGGCGCGTACGCCGTGCGTCGTACGCCGTGCGTGAGGTCGTCCAGATTCAGCCCCTGGACGTCGGCCTATCCGGTGCTGGGCATCGCCCGGGCGGGGGCTCGACGCCGCGGATCAGTGCTGAATCGCCGCAGAACGACCGCACGCACGGATGTTAACGTGACATGGTGACGCAATTGCGGATATCTGAGGCGGCCCTCCTGATGGGGGTCAGCGACGACACCATGCGTCGGTGGGTCGACGCGGGCCGGCTGAGCGCGCAGCGCGACGATGCCGGTCGGCGGGTCGTCGACGGTGCGGAGCTGGCCCGGTTCGCGCAGGACCAGTACGCCGACCGCGACCCCGAGCGCTCCGCCGGACACGACCGCCGCCGCTCGGCCCGCAACCAGTTCACCGGCCTGGTGACCCGGATCGCCTCCGACCCGGTGATGAGCCAGGTCGAACTCCAATGCGGCCCCTATCGGGTCGTCGCGCTGATCTCCACCGAGGCCGTCCGCGACCTGGGCCTGGAGCCGGGGTCCCTGGCGACGGCGCTGGTCAAGGCCACCAATGTCAGCATCGAGACCCCGGGAGGCGTTCGTGGCTAGGCCGTCCACCCGGCTGGCCCTCCTCGCCGTTCTCGGGGCCGGGCTCCTGGCCGGCTGCGCCCCGGCGGGCAGCGGCACCGGCGCCAGCCCAGGCGCTAGCAGCGGCACCGGCGCCGGCACCGGCGCGCGGCCGGACCCGGTCACGGTCTTCGCGGCGGCGTCGCTGAAAGACTCCTTCGGCCAGATCGCCAAGGATCACCCGGAGCTGACCGTCCGATTCTCCTTCGACGGCTCCAACAGCCTGCTGGACCAGTTGGCCGGTGGGGCCAGGGCCGACGTCTTCGCCTCGGCCGACGCCACCACCATGGACTCCGCCGTCGGCAAGGGCCTGATCGACGGATCGCCGCGGGTCTTCGCCAAGAACGTCCTGGTGCTCATCGTGCCGGCCGACAACCCCGGCCGGATCACCGGCCTGAACGACACGCTGACCGGAAAGCGGCTGGTCGTCTGCGCGGTCGGCGTACCCTGCGGCAATGCCACCACGACCCTGGCCAGCAGCCTCGGCGTCACCCTGCGGCCCGTCTCGCAGGAGACCAAGGTGACCGACGTGCGGGGCAAGGTCGAATCGGGTGAGGCCGACGCCGGTCTGGTCTACGCGACCGACGCCAAGGCCGCCGGCGCCAAGGTGCAGACCATCGCGGTGCCGGGCGCCGAGAAGGTGGTCAACGAGTACCCGATCGCGATCGTGGCTGGCGCCCGGAACCGCGACGGCGGCCAGGCGTTCATCGACGCGGTCCGATCCGAGAAGGGTCGGGCGGTGCTGACCGCCGCCGGCTTCCAGGCCCCGTGACGCGACGCCGCGCCGAGGGACCGGCGGTGCCGCGTTGGCTGTGGCTGCCGGGCGGGTTGGCCCTGGCGTTCGTCGCCGGACCGCTGCTCGGCATCGCCGTCCGCATCCCGTGGGCGGACGTCCCCGCCCTGCTCACCGCGGAGAGCTCGATCGACGCGCTGCGCCTGAGCCTGCTCACCTGCCTGGCCGCCACGGCGCTGAGCCTGCTGCTGGGCCTGCCCCTGGCCGTGCTGCTTGCTCGAGCCAGCGGTCGCTGGGCCGGGGCCGCCCGCACGCTCGTCACGATCCCGTTGGTGCTGCCCCCCGTCGTGGCCGGGCTCGCCCTGCTCACGACGCTGGGTCGGCGCGGCGTGCTCGGCTCGTACCTGTCGGCATGGGGCATCGAGATCGGGTTCACGACGGTAGCCGTGGTCGTCGCGCAGACCTTCGTGGCGATGCCCTATCTGATCACCGCGGTCGACGGGGCGCTGCGCTCGACCGGTACGGCGTACGAGCAGGTCGCCGCCACCCTGGGCGCGACCCCCACCCACGTCCTGCGCCGCGTCACGCTGCCGCTGATGCTCCCGGCGGTCGCCTCCGGCACCGCGCTCGCCTTCGCCCGGGCGCTCGGGGAGTTCGGGGCGACGCTGACCTTCGCCGGTTCGCTGCAAGGGGTGACCCGGACGCTCCCGCTGGAGATCTACCTGCAGCGGGAGAGCGACACCGACGCCGCACTCGCCCTCGCGCTGGTGCTGATCCTGCTCGCGGGCGCCACGGTCGGGGTGACCACGTGGGTGGCCCGGCGGACCACCGGCCGGGTGCGCTCGTGACCAGCCGCCCGACCCGGCCCCGCGCCCCGGATTCGGCTGGCTCGGCTGGTCCGGCCGGCTCGGCTGGTCCGGCGCTGGCGGTCCACGCCGCCGTCGCCGGTCGCGGTCAGCAGTGGGATCTCGACGTGCCCAGCGGCACCGTGGTCGCGCTCGTCGGGCCCAACGGCAGCGGCAAGTCCTCGCTGCTGCGGTGCGTCACCGGTCAGCTGCGCCCGAGCGGCGGCACGGTGCAGATCGACGGGGGCACGATGAGCGGCCCGGGGCGATTCGTCCCGGTACATCGCCGCCGCCTCGCGGTCCTGGAGCAGCGGCCCCTGCTGTTGCCGCACCTGAGCGTGCGCGAGAACGTCGCGTTCGGATTGCGGGCCAGCGGGATGCGTCGCGGGCCGGCGCGAGCGCGTGCCGAGGCGGCGCTGTACGCCGTGAGCTGCGGCGATCTCGCCGACCGGCGTGCCTGGCAGCTCTCCGGCGGCCAGGCGCAACGGGTCGCCCTGGCCCGGGCCCTGGTCACCGAACCGCGCCTGCTGCTGCTCGACGAACCGATGGCCGCCCTCGACGTGAGCGCCGCCCCCGCCGTGCGGTCGCTGCTGCGCGATGTGCTGGCCCCGGCCGACGGCCCCCGGCGTACCGCCCTGCTCGTCACCCACGACGTCATCGACGTGCTCGCGCTGGCCGACCACATCGCGCTGGTCCAGGACGGGCGCATCGCCGCGCAGGGGCCGGTCGAGGAGATGCTGGCGCGCCCGAGGACGCCGTTCCTGGCCGACCTGGTCGGGGTGAACCTGGTGTCCGGTACGGCGTGCGGGCCGGACACCCTGCAGGTCGGCGCGAGCATCGGCATCGGCGAGAGCCCCGACGTCAGCGCGAGCCCCGGCATCAGCGCGAGCACCGGCATCAGCACCAGCACCGCCGTCGGCGCGGGCACCGGCGCGGCACGTCTGGTGGGGGTCGCGGCCGACCGTCCCTTGGTCGCGGGCCGGCATGCGCTGGCCGCCTTCCCGCCCGCCGCGGTCTCGGTGCACCTGGTCGACCCCGGCGGCAGCCCCCGCAACCACCTCGCCGGCGTGGTCGCCACCGTTGAGCCGCGCGGGACGCTGGTCCGGGTGACGGCCCGGCTGGCCGGGACCGACGTGGGCGTCGGCGCCGACGTCACCGCCGCGGCGGCGGTCGAACTGGACCTGCGGCCGGGCCTCGCCGTACGGCTCGTCGTCAAGGCCACCCAGGTGACGCTGTACGAGCGCTGAGGACGGGCCGGCGGTGGGCCGGGGCGTCGGCCGCAGCCGTGGCGGTGCCGGTGGTTGCTCAGTTAATCGGCGAGGCCTGCAGCTTCGCGGTGGCCGCGTGGCTGGCGCCGCCGGCGTCGGTCCAGCTCACCCTTACCTCATCGCCGACCGCATGGGCGACGATCGCCGCCTGCAGGGCCGCGCCGTCGGCGACCGGCGTGCCGTCCACCGCGGTGATGGTCGAGCCCTCGGTGATCCCCGCCGCCGCGGCGGCGCTGGAGTCGGTGACCGCCTGGACCACCGCGCCGGACGCTCCGGACGCGCCCGAGGTGCCGTCGCCCTGCGGGGCCGAGTCCGGGTCGCGGCCCGGCAGGTTCGAGGTGCCGGCCCGGTTCGAGGGCCCCACCTGCACCCCGAGCACGGCCTTCGGGCCGACCCGGACCGTACCGTTGGTCTTGCCCGCCTTGATCTGGTCGGCGATGCTGACCGCCTGCTGGATCGGAACGGCGAAGCCCTCCGGCGCGCCGCCGGAGGAGGCGGCCGTGTTGATGCCCATCACCTCGCCCTGGGCGTCGAACAGCGGGCCGCCCGAATAGCCGGGGACGACCGCGGCATTGGTGCGGATCAGCCCGGTCAACGCATGCGCGGGGCTGGTCTCGTCGGCCGATACCCGGATGTCGTCGTCGAGCTGCTGAACCGTCCCGGTGACCTGGTAGAGCTTGTCCCGGCCACCGCCATTGCCCACCGCCGTGACGGCCTGGCCGATCGTGACGTCGTCCCGATCGATCGTCACCGGGGTCAGATCCTGGGCGTCGCTGAGCCGCAGCAGGGCCACGTCATGGGTCTGATCGGCGCCGACGACCGTGGCCCGGTAGGCCTTCCCGGTGTCCGCCACCGTGACTTTGAGCGCCGAGGTGCCGCGCACCACGTGGTAGTTCGTCAGCGCGTAACCGTCCGCCGACAGAACCATCCCGGTCCCCGCGGAGGTGCCGCCGTCGCTGCTGCCGAGGCCCGGAACGGTGCCGTCGATCAGGAGCACGCCCGGTGCCGAGTTGACCGCGGTGCCCGACGTGGAGCCCCGGCCCTGACCATAGGGTCGGCCCTGGCGCCCGCCGTACGGCGTGGTCTGGCTGCCGTCCGAAGGGGCGGCCGACCCGTCCAGCCCCGAGCCGGAGCCGCCCGACCCGCTGCGGTCCGGCAGCGCCTCGGCGTCCGTGCGTGCTGCGGGCAGCGTCGCGGTGACCGTGGCGGGGTGGACGGTGTGGCCGACGTAGGCGAACGCGGCGACGGGCGGTACGGCGAGCGCGACCGCGGCCGCAGCGACCACGGCGGGGCGACGGGCGGGCGATCCCGAGACTGACATGCTTGACCTCCTGGGCGACTGGTTCCAGGAAACCTCGCCGCGATGTGCGGTTGCTTCGCCGTTCCTATGACTTTGCTGGATGCGACGCGGCCGGACCGGCCGGCTCGGTGACGTCCTCGATCTTGGCGATTCGACCGGCGTGCCGGCCGCCCTCGAAGGTGGCGGTGAGGAACTCATCGACGATCATCGCGGCGTATTCCGGCGCCACGATCCGCCCACCCATGGCGAGCATGTTGGCGTCATTGTGCTGCCGGGACAGCCGCGCCGAGTAGGGCTCCGACACGATCGCGCACCGGATGCCGGCGACCTTGTTGGCCGCGATGCCGATGCCGATGCCCGTGCCGCACATCACGATGCCCCGGTCCACCTCGCCCGCGACGACGGCGTGGGCGACGCGATGACCGTAGTCGGGGTAGTCCGCCCGGTCCGGGGTATGCGTGCCGAAATCGACGACCTCGTGGCCGAGTTCCTCGACGTGGGCCATGACGGCCACCTTCAGTGCATAGGCGCCGTGGTCGTTGCCGAGTCCGATCCTCATGGGCCCAGCGTACGAGGGGGTCGGTCATCGCGTCCGCGCGGACCTTGCCCCAGGGCGTTAACGCCTGGAATCCTGGGCGGGTGAAGGTGCCGCAGCTGCCGGTGGCGGGCGCCCTGATCGCGGACGAGGAACGCGCGGGGCGCTACCTGCGCGTGTCCAGCCACCCGGAGTTCGACCGGGTCGTGCTCTCGGTGTGGCAGCACGACCAGTGCCTGGCCACCGTGCGCTTGGATCGGCAGTCCGTGAGCGACCTCATCTGCGGGCTGGCGCGCGCGCTGGTGGCGCGGCCCGCCGACGCGGTACGCCGCCGCGTGGCCGGCTGAGGCGGTTCGCCGGCCCACGGCGTACGCCGTTTTGGCCGCCCCCACGCACTTGGCAGTGACCGATCAGTTCCCTAGGGTGGCGGCCATGCCGAGCCGCTCCAGCTCCGTCGACCGCCGCGCGGCGGCCGTTCGTGCCGGCGTCGGCGCGTTCGCCGACCTGGGCCTGACCAGCGCCGCCGTACGGCGGGCCGCCGAAGCCGTCGGCGTCTCCTCGGCGTACCTGTTCCGCCTGTTCGGCAGCCAGCGCGACTTCTTCCTCGCCTGCCTCGACCACGTCGAGGAGGAGCTGCTGACCACGCTCACCAGCGCGGCCGACTCGGCGGCCGACCCGTTCGCGCCGCTCAGCGCGGCGTTCCGGGAATTCCTGGGCGACGGCCGGGTCACCGGATTGTGGTTGCAGGCCTGCGCCGTGGCCCGTGACGACGCGGAGATCGCCCGGCGCTGTCGGCGCCTGCTCGCCGCCGGGCTGCGCGCCGCGGCCGCGACGACCGGAGCGTCGACGGATCGGCTCAGCGGATTCCTCGCCCGAGGCACGCTGATGATGACCCTGCAGGCGGTGGCGGCCCCGCACGACGAATCCCTGGACGGCGGCGTCGGCGCGGTGCTGGCGGAGTTCGGATGAGCCCATGGCTGATGCCGCTGGTGGCCTGGCAAGGGCTGACCGGATGAGGCTGTGGCTGATGCCGGTGGTGGCGTGGCAGGGGCTGCGGGTCCGACGCACCACGATCGTGCTCCCCGAGGCCCGCGGCCCGCGGTCCGGGCGAGTGCTGCCCCCCTCACACCCCCGCCCCGGCCAACCGCCTGGCGCAGCCTCCTCATACCACGGTATGGAGTGGGTTGCGGTGAACGGTCCTGGTCGGGACGCACCCGGGCCCGAGGGTGAGCCCCGGCCGCTGCGGCTGCTCGTGGTCGGGGAATCGACGGCCGCGGGGGTCGGCGTGACGAGCCACGACCAGGGCCTGGCCGGGCAACTCGCTACCCTGCTCGCCGACCAGCATCAGCGGGCCGTGGACTGGGCAGTCGTCGGCCAGACCGGCGCGACGCTGCGCCGGATCAGACACCGCCTGCTACCGCTGGTGCCCCAGGTGCCTGGGGACTACGACCTGGTCGTCCTGCTGGCCGGCGTGAACGACGTGTTGGGCGGTACGGCGCCGCAGTCCTGGGCCGCCGACCTGTCCGCGGTGCTCGACGGCCTCGGCACGCGGCTCGCCCCAGAGGGCCGGCTGGTGGTCGCCGGTGTGCCGCCGTTCATCCACTTCCCATCGCTGCCGAACCTGCTGGCGGCGTACCTGGACACCCGCGGCCGCCGACTCGACGTCGCGACCCGCGCGGTGCTGGCCGGGTATGTCGAGCAGCCGGCGCCACCCGGCGAAGACCGGTACAGCTTTGCCTCCGCTCGAGATCTGATGCCCACCGGAGGCTCGCCGGCGCCCGGCTGGTTCGCTGCGGACGGCTTTCACCCGGGGCCGGTGGGGTACGCCGAGTGGGCGCGCGGCCTCGCCGCAGCGGGGTCAGGTCCGCTGTGGTGACGGCGCGAGGATGCAGGCGTCGATGCAGGGTTGTGGTCGTGATAGCAGCCCCAACCCTGCATCGACACCTGCATTCATGGTGAGCCCGCCACGTGGCGCGGGCGCGGATCGTGCGCGAGGCATCCCCGGCCGACGCTCGGGTCGGTGTCAGCGCAGCGCCGCCGTGATGACGTCGGCCATCCGGGCGTGCCCGGCCGCGTTCAGGTGATCGCCGTCGTCGGCGAGCAGGTCGGTGATGTCTTGGCTGCCGTCTGCGCCGCGGAACGCCGGCCGGACCTCGACGTACGTCCCCGCGCGCCCCCGCGTGACCTCCTCGATCAGGGCATTGGCCCGCACCGTCAGGGAGTCGCTGCCGGACACCCACGCCGCGCCCTCCGCGCGCCCCACCGCACCGTCGGTGAACACATTCCAGTAGCCGGTCACCACCAGCCGCGCCCCCGGCTTCAACGCCGAGAGCACCGTCGCCTCGATCCGGTCGAGGTCGCCGCGAACGGTGGCCAACTCCGCGGCGTAACACCCGAGCAGAGCCTCGCCCGCACACGCCGGATCGGTCAGGAAACCGGTGTCGAGATCGTTGGCCCCGATCGTCAGGATCACGAGGTCGGCGCGCGCGAGGTGGCGCTTCAGGCCGCCGTCGTCGAGCTGCCGTAGGAGGTCCCCGGTCGTGTACCCCGACACCGCATGGTTGTAGATCACCGCACCGTCGCCACCGGCGGCGGCGAAGCGGTGGCCGACCTCGTCGACGTACGTCGTGCAGCCCGAACAGTTGGCGCCCGCCGGCACCGAGTCCCCGAGCCCGACGATCACCTTTGCGGCGTCGGCCCGCCCGCCGGGGGCGGCGGGGATGGTCCGAACGGCCGGACCGTCGGCGCCGCGGGTGTTCGACGGGTTGCGTCGGCCGCGGTTGCGGCCGGGGGCACGGGTACGCCGAGTGCCGCTGGTCACCGTGTCGCCCGGGGCCGGGTACCGGGTCGTCGCCGGCGCACCGGCCGCGGCATCCAGCGCGACCTGCTCCAGCGAACTGCGATAGAACAGCCCGCCCGCGACGAGCAGCAGCACCAGCCCCAGCGCCAGCCCCCAGCGCCAGCCCCGCCCGATCCGGATGCGCCGCATCGCCGCGCCCTGCTACCGGCTCACGCGCCGGCCAGGAATGGCGCGACGCGTTCGGTGGGGCGGCCGATGATGGCTCGGTCGGCCCGCACCAGCACGGGCCGCTCCAGCAGCGCCGGGTGGGCCGTCAGCACGTCGGCGACCTGCTCTGCCGTCTGCACGTCGGCGTCGCTCAGCCCCGCCTCGCGAAACGCCGGGTCTCGGCGCACCAGCGCGCTGGGCGGATCCTCCAGCTTCGCCAGCAGGTCGAGCAGTTCGGCGCGGGTCGGGGCGGTCTTCAGGTACTCCACCACCTGCACGGCGACCCCGGCCTCCTGCACGGCGGCCAGCGCCGCGCGGGACTTGCTGCAGCGGGGGTTGTGGAACAGTCGCAGGGTGCTCATGCGCTCATGGTGCCAAACGCGCGGGCCTAGAGTGCTGGGGTGGCCAAAGCTGGGGTGCGGGCGCAGGAGGCGGCCCGCTGGGCTCCGGTCCTGGTCCTTGTCGCCGCCGTGTTGTGGGGCACGCTCGGCATCTTCGGCAAGCAGGCCCAGGCCGAGGGGGCCAGCCCGCTGGAGGTGGGCTTCTGGCGGGCCATGTTCGGTTCGGTCCTGTTCGGCGCCCACGCCGTCCTCACCCGGGCCGTCCTGCCGCGCGGCCGGGATCTGCTGGTCACCGCAGCCTTCGGCTTGGTCGGCGTCAGCATCTTCTACGGCAGCTACCAGGTGGCCGTCCGCGACGGCGGGGCCAGCCTGGCCGCGGTCCTGCTCTACACCGCCCCCGCGTTCGTGGCCGTCCTCGGCTGGCTCGTGCTGCGCGAGCGCCTCGGCGCGCGCGAGATCGCCGGGGTCGCCGCCTCGATCGGCGGGATCGTGCTGATCAGCCTCGGCGGCGGGCAGGGCGTCCACGTGACGGTGCCCGCCGTGCTCGCGGGGATCACCGCCGGGCTGACCTACGCCCTCTATTACCTCTACGGCCGCCGCTTCTTCGCGCGGTACGCCCCGGCCGCCCTGTTCGCGGTGATGATGCCGGTCGGCGCCCTGGGGCTGCTGCCGTTCGCGCAGGTCCGCGGCCACTCCGCCGGGGGCTGGCTGAACCTCGCCGCCATCGGAGTGCTCTGCACGTACGCCGCATATGCCTGCCATTCCGCCGGGCTGCGGCACCTGCCCGCGACCCGGGCCAGCGTCATCGCCTCGATCGAGCCGGTCGTCGCGGCGGGGCTCGCGGCGGTGATCTTCGGCGAACGCCTGGCCCCCGCCGCGCTGGTGGGCGCGGCGGCGGTCGTCGGGGCCGCGCTGCTGCTGAGCACCGCCCCGACGACTCCCGCCGAACCGCCGGCTCCCGCCGAACCGCCCGGTCAGGCGCCCACGGGGGATCGCAGCAACGGCCGGTAAACCCGCTCGACCACGGTCCCGACAACACCTTCGATGACGACCTTGTCGCGGATCTGCCGGGCCTGCCGGGCCAGCGGGGTGAAGTCCGTGTCGGCAAGCACGGCGGGCAGGTCGGCCAGCGAGCCGAGCACGACGCCGACCCCCTCGGACCGGACCCAGCGGGCCAGCGCGTCGTGTTCCATCGTGAGGATCGGCAGGCCGCACCCGACGTACTCGAACGCCTTGTTCGGCAGCACCGTGGCCAGGTGCGCGTCGTTGAGGGTGTCGTTGAAGCCGGCCCAGCCCACATCGAAGCGCGGCAGGGTGCGCAGCAGCTGGTGGCTCGGCAGGGTCGGGTGCAGGGTGATCGTCGGGCAGGCCCGGGCCAGCTCCAGGTATTCCACCGACGGCTCGCGGCCCGGGAAGACGTGCAACTCGGCCCCGGTCAACGCGATGGCCGCGAAGATCTCGCGCAGGTCGTAATGCCCGTGTGCCACCGACAGCGTGCCCTGGTAGACCACCCGCAGCGGCCGGCCCCGCAGCGGCTCCGGCTCCGGCAGCTCGGCCAGCGGCGGCAGGTCCCGCTCCAGGGCCAGGTTCGGCAGCACCGTGTGGATCGCGGGGAGCCGGTAGCGGGCCGCGATCTCCTCCAGGAGTCGGTCCGAGACCGTCACCAGGGCGTCGCTGTCCTCGACGGCCGCCCGCTCGACGGCGATCGGGTCGGGCGGGTCGGGGAAGCCGTCCTCGTACGGCGTCTTGCGCAGCGACTGGAAGTCGTGCACGTCGTGGATGATCGGGATGCGCCCGCCGGCGACCCGCTGGCAGGCGACCGTGAGCACGTCCGGCAGATTGTGGTTGTGCAGCAGGTCCGGCGCGAAGTCGTCGATGGCCGCGGCCAGGGCGTCGTCGGGGTCGGTGGGCAGCCGGTACCAGGCGTCGAAGAGCTCGTCGCCCCCGCCGTACAGCCCCGACAGGGTCTTGCCCTGGTAGGCAAACGCCAGCTGCAGGTCCGGGATGGCCTGGCGCAGCCCCACGGCGTACTTCAGCGTCTTGATGCACGGCTGCCGCTGGACGAACAGGACCCGGGTCACCGGCCGACCTCCGGACCCGCCGACTCGCCGGGGGCCTTGTCGGGGAAGCGGTACTTGATGATCTTCGCCGGGCTGCCGACGGCCACGGCGTACGGCGGCACGTCCTTGGCCACCACCGACCCGGCGCCGACGATCGCGCCGGCCCCGATGGTCACGCCCGGCAGGATGATGCAGCCCATCCCGATCCAGGCGTCCCGGCCGATCCGCACCGGCCGCGATTCCCAGCCCTGCTCCACGATCGGCCGGTTCGGGTCGTCGGTGTTGTGGTTCGCCGTGTGGATGAGGGTGCGCGGGCCGATGTTGGCGTCGTCCTCGAAGACGAGCCCGCCATAACCGTTGATCCAGCACCCGGCGTTGAACTTCACCCGAGCGCCGAGCTCGATGTTCCACCCGTTCAACCAGGTGATCTCGTCGACGTAGAAGCAGTCCGCACCGACCACCTTGGCGTCGTTCGGCCGGAACGGAATGACCCGTTTCGAGCTGTCCGTGATCATCGTCATGGTGGGGACGTCCTCCCGCATCGGGTGCCGTCGGCGGTACGCCGCGACGGGTTGTCCTCTCATCGTGCCAAGTGAGCGGCCCTTCGGGTGCCCAAATTGGACGATCGTCTTGTCGGGATCGGCCAGCGGGGCTCGCTTCGGACAACGCCGGGCGCCCGGCATCTGGCGCCCGGCGCCCTCAGCCGGTGACCGTCAGCAGGCCGTGGGCGCCGCGCTCGGCGTCCACCATCAGGTGGGAGACGAACGGATAGGTCCCGGCCTCGACCGCCACCATCTCGACGAAGCCGCCCTGGGCCGGGTGCAGACCCAGCACCTGGGCGCCGCCGCCGGCCCCGCCCGCGGAAGGGCCACCGGGGCTCACCCCGCGGCGCACCTGGTAGGCGCCCTCGAAGTACAGAGTGTCGAACTGCCCCCCGACCACGTGGAAGCTGCTCGGCCGGTTCGGCCCGGCGGCCAGCACCCAGAACCGCACCCGCTCGCCCACCCGGGCGGTGAGCGGGCGGGCGTCGTACTGGTTGGCGATCCCGTTGAACACCACGGCGCTCGGCTGCTCCGCGGTCACCGCGGCCATGTTCACCTCGGCCGCCGAGGTCCCGTCGCCGTCGACGTACGCCTCGGACTGCACCAGGACGTAGCTGCGCTCCACGGCGGGCAGCCCGTCGGGCTCGATGACGACGGCCCCGTGCATCCCCGCGGCGATGTGCGCGGACATCGGCATGGTCGAGCAGTGGTACATCCAGATGCCGGCCCGCTTGGCCGTGAACCGATAGACCAGCGACTCCCCGGGCGGGATCGTCCGCATCGGCCCGTCCGGGGCGACGTCGCCGGCGTGGAAGTCGATCGAGTGCCCGATGGAACCGTTGTTGACCAGCGTGATCTCGAAGACGTCGCCGATCCGGCCGTGCAGGGTGGGTCCGGGGACGGCGCCGTTGTAGGTCCACCGCTTCTGCCGCACCCCCGGCGCGATCTCCAGCTCGACCTCCTCGACGCGCAGCGTCATCCGGTGGGTGCGCTCGCTCGACAGCGCCGGCAGCTCCGCCGGCACCGCGCGGAAGTCGTCCGGGAACGTGCCGCCGAGCCGTACGCCGGGAGCGGCCACGGCCGACCCCTGGCCCGCGGCCGCGCCCGCGGCTGTGCCCCCGGCGCCGGCCGTGCCCATCCCATGCCCGCCGTGTCCGCCGGCCGCGAGATCGGGCAGGCCGCCCTTGACCCGGACCTGGATCACCATGCCCATCTGCCGGTGGCCGATGATGCTGCACCAGCCCTCGACGTCCGCGCCGATCACGCCGACGTCCACGGTCTGGCTCGCGCCGGGATCGAGCCGGGCGCTGCGGGCGCCGGTGGCGAAGACGAGGTCGTGCGGCTGGCTGGGGTCGGCATTGACGAACTCGACCCGCAACCGGTCCCCGCGGGGCACCTCGATCGTGTCCGGGACGAACCGCATGCCCTTGGCCTCGACGCGCACGGTGGTGGTGCGGCCGCTGTCGACGACGGGCCCGTCGGCGGCCAGGCTCCCGGGCGCGCGCAGGCCGCCGGTCGCCCCGCCCGCGGACCCGGCCAGTCCGGCGGCGGCCGGGTCGACGATGACGCCCACGGCGACGGCGAGCGCCAACGCGGACAGCGCCGCGACGAGTTGCCCCGAGGAGAACACGCTCGGCTGGCGGGGCAGGGCCAGGGTGGGCCGGACCGGGCCGCTCCCCGAAGTCCCGTCGGCCGGCAGTGCCGCGCCGGGCGCGGTGGCCTCGCGCGCGATCGCGGCCTTCGTGCGCAGGGCGGCCCGGATGGCCCGGTACGTCGCGGGCAGGAACCAGCCGAGCGCTACGAGCACGAGCACCGAGCACGTGACGCGGACCCAGCTGGGCACCGGCAGCAGGCACACGACCAGGGCGGCGTTGGCCAGCAGGACCCGCGCCGCGCCGTACCGGTCGAACTCCTGCTGCGCCGCCCGCACCGCACGCGCGCCGCCGCCGAGGACCACGGGCACGAGGTGGGCGAGTGCCCCGGAGAGGAGCTGCACCGCGAAGCCGGCGACGAGCGCCGGGGTGATCAGCCCGTAGGACTGCGGCACCCGCGCCCAGTCCGCCGCGGTCGCCAGGTCGACGCCGACGAGCACAAGAGTGACGGCGAACCACGCCAGTCCGGCCGTCGCCGACCACGTCGCGAACGACTTCGGCGGGGCCTGCCGGGCCGGGGCGAGCAGCGCCCGAGCGGTCCAGACCCACCCGCCCAGATAGCCGACCAGCCCCGCCAGGGCGACCCCGCGCCACCCCGCCAGCGCGCCGACCACCAGCACCGTCAGGGCGAGGACGAGCGCGGGCAGCGCCTGGCGCGCCCACCGCTCCGCGCGCGCGTCGATCCGGGTGCGCAGCATCGTCGGCCACAGCGTGAGCAGGGTCCCGGCGACGGTCAGCCCGACCCAGCCGAGCGCCATCGTCATGGTGTGCGCCATCAGCAGGCGGCCCCGCGTCTGCGCGTCCACCCCGTGCGCGAGCCACGCCCCGAACGTCGCCCCGATCGGCAGTGCGGCCGCCGCTGCGAGGTAGTAGCGCACGGTCACCCGGAACCGCCCCGGCAGGGCCGCCCGCAGCCGCCGGGCCAGCGCCCACGCGTGCCAGCCGACAGCCGTCGCGAGCCCGACCGCGCCGGCGATGACGAGCCCCCACCAGCCGGTTGGGACGCCCACGATCACCGCCGCAGCACCGAGGATGAGCAGCCCGAGGCGACGCGACTGGGTCCGTCTCTCGTCGAGGTGCGCCGGCGTCTTGAGCAGTGCCTGGGTGAAGTGGGTGCTCCAGACGACGATGGCGTGCGTCAGCGCCCCGAGCACGACCAGGTGCACCATCAGCCAGCGCGCCTCGGGGAGATAACGGTGCACCAGCGCCACCATCCCGGCGAGGGCGAGCCAGAGCAGCACCGGATAATCCCGCAGGGGCCAGGCGCGTGAGTCGGGACGGGTCATCGGGCGGCGCCTTCGGGGTCGGGTTGCGGTCGGGTGCGCCGTTCCGGAGCCGTACGCCGTTCCGGAGCCGTACGCCGTGACCGCGCCGCCAGCGTCACCAGCACCGGGGGCAGCATGAGCAGGGCGAGGACCGTGCCGACGGAGCCGACCTGCCAGGGCGTCGGGCGAGCCGCCAGGTCTCCGGCGACCCGGACGGCGAGCCCGGCGTGCAGCACGGCGAGCGGCACCCACATCGCCCGGTGGTAGGGCAGCGGCCGTCGTGCGATGGCCGGCAGGATCACCGGGGCGTGGGCCAGCACCATCGACATCGCGAAGCCGAGGAAGGTGGCGTGCACCGCGACGTCGTACGACGCCTGGTCGTCGGCCCGACCGCCCAGCAGCCAGACCGCCCCGGCGAGGCCGAGCCAGAAGTACCCCAGCAGCATCGCCGCGGCACTGAACCGGGGCAGCCCGCTGGACCGGATGGTGCGGCGGGCCACGTCGTACCGCGCCAGCCAGGCCACCAGCGCGATCAGCACCGCACCGAACGCCCGAGCGCCCGGGTCCGGGGCCAGCAGCCCGACCCCCGCGGCGACGACGAGCGCGACGCTCAGGGCGAGGACGACGTTCTCCCCGCCGGACGGCAGCGCGAGCCGGGCCAGGTCGACCCGCTCCGCGGCGATGGTGGTGACGATGAAGGCCACCAGCCAGGCGACCAGGGCCGGGACGTCCAGGCGCAGCCACAGCAGGGCGGCGACCAGCGCCGACAGGGCGCCCAGCGACTCGACGGCCACGGAGGTGTCGCCGCGGCGGCGGTACAGGGCGACGTACAGCGCCAACAGCAGCGCCGCGCCGTCGGCGAGCAGCACCGCCCCGAGGGCCGCGGGCAGGCCCGCGGCGAGCACCAGCCCGCCGGCGCCCAGGCAGGCCGGCGCGGCGTAGCCCCACGCGGAGCGCAGCGCGACCGCGCGTTCCAGGGCGATGAGGGTGCCCAGGAAGCCGAGCACCATGAGCATTCCGTGCCGGGCGGGCAGATGCGCGCCCGCATCGCCCGCCACCGGCGCCCAGACGCCGACGAGCAGCAGCGCGGCGTTCAGGCCGGCGAGCAGGGCCAGGCCCGGCACCAGCAGGAACGCGGTCCGAACCGGAGCCGACGCCCGGCCTTGCCCCGACGGCCGGCCCGGGCCCGGCGTACTCTCGCCGACCGCCACGTCAGGCCGCCGGCGGCGTCAGCTCGTGGACGCGCTCCCAGGCGCCATCGGCGAGTTCGATCGCGGAGGCGGGGAACAGGCCGTTCTCCTCGCGGTCGAAGTGGTCGCGCAGGAGCGTCTCGAAGCCCGCGAAGGTCGCGGGATCGGTGCGTACGGCAGCAAGCAGGTCGTCGATGCGGCGGTGTTCGTCGATGAGCCGGTCGATGGTCGCGGCGAATTCGTCGAGCTCGCCGAGCACCGTGAAGAGCCCGGCCTCCTCGGCCTGGGCGTGCGGGGTGAGCAGCGCGTCGAGATGGTCGGCGGCGTCGCGGATCGCGGCGGCGTCGCCACCGGCGCAGGCGCGCCGCAGCGTCCCGGTCCGGTTGACCATCTCGACGTGCTCGGTCATGAACCGTCCGACGCACTCGACGGCCTCACACCCGCAATAGGAGCACACGACTCAGGACACCCGCTCCAACAGGATCTTCCAGGCGTCGGGGCCTTGCTGGACGTACCGGTGCCGCACCGCCTCGCCCTCGCGTTCGGCGATCTGCGCGAGCAGCGGCAGGGGGTCGTGCGGGGCCACCAGAATCATCGCCGCACCCGGGCGGACCTGCGCGAGCGCGCCGAGGATGGCGCCGTGCCGGATCGCGTGCGGGATCTGGCGGGCGTCGAGCTCCGGGACCCCGTGGTCGTGCCCGCAGTCGCAGCCGCCGGACGGCTGCACCTCGGTCAGGGGTATGGCCTGCTGTTCGGTCATCGGGCTGGTCCTCCGGTCACGTAGTTAGTACACTCGATATGTGGAAATTATGCCCGGGTACGGGCCGGCGTCAACTCCCGACGTCGCGGGCATCGGCGCGGCCCGGATGCGGGTCCTGCGCGCCCTGCAGGGCGCCGCCGACCAGGGCGAAGCCACCACCGTGGGGAGTCTCGCCGCGCTGCTGGACGCCCATCCGAACGGGGTGCGGCGCCACCTCGCCGACCTGGTGCAGCAGGGGCTCGCCGCCACCGTGGGCGCGGCCAGCGAAGGGCGCGGCCGACCGTCGGTGGCCTACCAGGCGACCGCGCTCGGCCGATCCGCCGTGGCCGCGGCCGGGGCGCCGATCTCCGCCGAATACCTCGGGATGGCTGCGGCCTTCGCCCGCCATCTCACCGCCCGATCCGCCACCCCGGCGAGCGAGGCGCGCGAGATCGGTCGACACTGGGGCACCACCCTCGCCGAGGGCCCGCCGGCTCCCGCCTCGGATGCGGCCGCCTCGGGTGCGGCCGCCTCGGATGCGGCCGCCTCAGGTGCGGCCGGCGGTACGCCGAGTGCCGCGGACCCTCCGCGACGTCGGGTGCTGAGGCTTCTTGAGGGACTGGGGTTCTCGCCGCTGCACCGCCCGGACGGCAGCGTCGCGCTGCGGACCTGCCCGCTGTTGGACGCGGCCCGGGCGAACCCAGAGGTCCTGTGCGAGGTGCACCTGGGGATGGTGCAGGGCGCCTCCGCGGCCTTCGGCGGCCCCGGCGACGGCGGCGAGCTGCTGCCGTTCGCGGAGCCGGGGGCGTGCGTGCTGCGGCTCCCGGACGTCCGCGCGGCGGGCTGATCGGCTCGCCTGGTCGTGGGGCGACCGGCTCAGGCGACGCGCTCGAGCAGCACCTTCCACACGTCGGGGCCACGCTGGACGTAGGAATAGCGGACTCGGTCGCCCTCGCGCTCGTCGATCTGGGCCAGCAGGGGGAACGGGTCGTGCGGGGCGGCCACGATGAGCGCGTCACCCGGCTGCACATCGCCGAGGGCACCGAGGATCGCGCCGTGCCGCACGGTGGCGGGGATCAGTCGGGCATCGACCTCGGGGATCTCGTCGTCGTGCTGCCTGTCGCTAGCACCCGGTGCGGGAGCTGCGTCGGGCGCGCCTGCCTCGTCGTTCATCGTGGTCCTTCCGGAGGTCATTGCTTGCCTCTGTGCTGATCCTCATCGACCGTAAGGTCGCGCACGATGAGGGTCAAACCCGTGCCACTTCTCGGCGCGCCGCGACGTCTGCCCCTGGTGCCGGCGGCGGTGTAGGCGCTCATTACGCCAGCGTCTGGGTGATCCGGGAGCGCGCCGGGGAGTGCTCCACCCGGGCGAGCGCCCCGTTCACGAGCGGCAGGTACGGCGCCCAATGGCCGCACTCCACGTCGGCGACGATGGGCACGTCGAGGCGGCCCAGGGCGTCGATGACCGCCTCGTGCTGGGTCAGCGTCGGGCTCGGCTCCGCGTAGGTCCGCCCGACGAGCACGGCCGCAGCCCCGTCGAAGAAGCCAGCCAGGCGCAGGCCGTGCAGGTTCCGGCAGATCGTCGCGGCGTCGTCGCCGGCCGCCTCGACGTAGACGATGAGCCCGTCGCCAAGCGCGGCGAGCGGCCGGGTGTCGAGGTAGCGCGTGCCGGCGGGGATCCGGTACGGCGTGTCCATGAGGTTCTGCCCGTGGATGGTGGCCCACCCGGTCGTCAGCGTCAGCGGGGCGATGAGCGTCGCGATGTCGGAGAACCCCACGAACCAGGTCGGTTCGGCCCGCGCGATCGCCGGCCAGTCGAGGAGGTCGACCAGGTCGATGGCGGTCTCCCCACCCCAGGGCGGCACGACGGCGCGGATCATGGGGTCGAGCAGCATGCCTTGGAGTTCGGCGGCCCGCTCGGCCGCCGGCGCGCTGATGTGCCGGGCGCCGTCCATGCACGCGCCGACGACCACCCTCAGGCCGGCCCGGCGCACCGCCGCGACCGCCTCGTCCAGGCGGGCCTGCAGCGGACCGGACGCGCCCGAGGACGGGCTGGTCACGCCGACGACGTCGCCCGGGCGCAGCGGCGCTGGGAACTTCAGGTCCATGCAAGCGATCCGAAGTTCAGTCGGATCCGAACAGGTCGCGGGTGTAGACCTTGGCGGCCACGTCGGCCAGCTCGGGGGAGTGCCGGTTGGCGATGATGACATCGGCCCGGGCCTTGAAGTCGGCCAGGTCCGCCACCACCTCGGAGTGGAAGAACTCGGCGTCGTCGTACGCCGGTTCATACACGATCACCGGGATGCCCTTGGCCTTGATCCGCTTCATGATCCCCTGGATCGAGGAGGACCGGAAGTTGTCCGACCCGGCCTTCATCGTCAGCCGGTAGACCCCGACCACCGCGGGGTTCTTGGCGAGGATGTCGGTGGCGATGAAGTCCTTGCGGGTGGTGTTCGAGTCGACAATCGCTCGGATCAGGGCCTGCGGCACCTGCTCATAGTTGGCCAGCAACTGCTTGGTGTCCTTGGGCAGGCAATATCCGCCGTAGCCGAAACTGGGGTTGTTGTAATGCCCGCCGATCCGGGGGTCCAGCCCGACACCCTCGATGATCTGGCGAGTGTCGAGACCGCGCGTCGCGGCGTAGGTGTCCAATTCGTTGAAATAGCTCACCCGCATCGCCAGATAGGTGTTGGCGAACAACTTGATGGCCTCGGCCTCTGTGGATCCGGTCAGCAGCACCGGCGTGTCGGGGTCGAGTGAACCCTCCCGGAACAGCGCGGCGAGTTTCTCGGCCTCCGGCCCGGTTCCGCCGACGACGATCCGGCTCGGGTGCAGGTTGTCAAACAGTGCCCGGCCCTCGCGCAGGAACTCCGGGCTGAACATGATCCGCAGCCCGGGGAATCGCTCGCGGGCCCCGCGTGTGAAGCCCACCGGAATCGTCGACTTGACGACCGCGACCACCCGCGAGTCGACACGTTCGAGCTCGGCGAGCACGGCATCGACGCTGCTGGTGTCGAAGAAGTTTCGCTCTTCGTCGTAATTGGTGGGGGTCGCGATGATCGCGTAGTCCGCCCCCGCGAACGCCTCCCTCGGGTCGGTCGTGGCCCGCAGGTCCAGGTCCCGGTTGCTGAGGTAGTCCTCGAGTTCGGCGTCGACGATCGGGGCCTTGCGGTCGTTGACCAGCTCGACGCGGTGCGGGTCGATGTCCAGAGCCACCACCTGATGGCGTTGGGCGAGGATGACGGCATTGGCTAGGCCGACATAACCGAGCCCGGCGACAGCGATCTTCATGCGGTCCAGCCTAAGTCCGCTCGCCATGCCGGCCGGATCGGGGCTCATGGACGGTCGTCCGGTCGGCGCAGAACTCGGCGTGAACCGGATCGGTGAGCGTGTCGATCGCCCCGTACGGCGCCCGTGGTGACCGTTCGTCGGTTCCCGCCGGATATGACGGATCCCCTGGTCACGGTGATGATGCGGTCACCCTAGACACAGAACGTTCGGTCGGAAATACTTGGTGGTCGCCGGGCCTGTGTGAGCCAGACAACACTGAACGAGTCTCTCGTCTGGTTGCGCATGCTCGGCGGCAAGGGTCGCGACAGACATCGACGTCACACACGACGCCCGGGGTCGATCACGCCCGCAGACGAATAGCCGTGACGGTCCTCCGGAGGATGGCGTCGACAGGCCGCGACCCGACCTGTGCCGCCCCCGGACCCGACCGGCAGGCTCCTCGTCTCAACGTCACCGACGCCTCAGGCGACCTCGACCGGAGGGCCCGCCGGCTTGGGAAGGAACTGCACGTCATGCCTCAAGAGCACGATCTAGAACACGGCCGCTATTACCGAGGGATGGTCGACGCCCGAAGGAAACTCGTTTGGCCACTGGTCATCAGCACCGTGGTCTTCTTCTTCCTGCAGCAGGTGCTGACCAATTTCACCTCCGCGCTGGACGGGATCCCCTTCACTGGGATGAGCGCGGCCTACCTCTACGCCTTCGCTCAGTTCTTCTTCGCCGTCATCCTGACGTCGATCTACCGCAGCCGGATGCGTCGGTTCGAGCGTGAGCTCGAGCCCTACAAGCCGACCCATGCCCTCGCTGTCGATGGTGGTGGCCACCTGTGAGCAGCCAAGCCGCAGTCCTCTTCGTCGTCCTCGTCGGGATCACTCTCGGCATCACCTATTGGGCGGGTAAGCGCAACAAGAGTGTCGAGTCCCACCTGGTCGCCAAGGGCGCCATCTCGGGGCGGGCCAACGGTGTCGCCATTGCCGGTGACTTCATCTCGGCGGCGACCTTCCTCGGCACCACCGGCGCCATCGCCCTGCAGGGTTTCAACGGCTTCTACCTGGCCGTGTATATCCCGATCTCCTATCTGTTGTGCATGCTGCTCGTCGCCGAGCCGCTGCGTAACCTCGGCAAGTTCACCCTCGGTGACGTGCTCGCGACTCGGTTCCCGCAGAACAGCGTCCGGGCCGTGATTGCCGTGGCATCGATCGTCGTGTCGCTGCTCTACATCGTCGCCCAGTTCGTCGGTGCCGCCCTGCTCATCCAGTTGCTGTTCAAGATCGAATACTGGGTGGCCGCCGTGGCCATCGGCCTGCTGACGCTCGTCTACACGCTGTTCGGTGGCATGATCGCCACGACCTACATCCAGATCGTCAAGACCGGGATCTTGCTCTTCTGTGGCGCGCTGCTGCTCGTCCTGGTGCTGAGCAAGTTCGGCTGGAACCCGATGATGGTGTTCCAGGAGGCCGCCGCGACCAGCCAGAACAAGGCCATCCTGCCCATCCGGGCCGGGACGTGGCCCCAGCTGGAGCAGTTCTCGATGATCTTCGGCGTGACGCTGGGTGTCCTCGGTCTGCCGCACGTCATGATCCGGTTCCTCACCGTCAAGGACGGGGCGGCCGCCCGCACCTCGGCGGTCTCCGCGATCTGGATCTTCGCGGTCTTCCTGATCACCCTTCCCGTCATCTCCTACGGCGCGATGCTGCTGGTGGGGCAGGCCAAGATCAAGCAGACCGCCGGTGGCGGCAACATGGCGATGCCGCTGCTGGCCAGCAACCTGGGCGGGGACCTGCTGCTGTCCTTCGTCTCGGCCGTGGCCTTCGCGACGATCCTGGCGGCGCTGTCCGGGCTGGTCATCGCCACCACCGGGTCGGTGTCCCACGACCTCTACAGCAAGCTGCTCATGAAGGGCAACGTCGAGCACCACGCGCAGCTGCGCATCGCCCGGTTGGCCACGGTGATCAGCGTGCTGATCCCGGCCTTCATCGCGTTGGCCGCCCAGAAGCAGAACGTGGCCTTCCTGGCGACCCTCGCGATTGCGGTGGCGGCCAGCAGCAACCTGCCGGCCATCCTCTTCACGATCTACTGGCGCCGCGCCACCGCCACCGGCATCGCGGTGGGCATGGTCGTCGGTCTGGTGACCGCTGTGGGCATCATTCTGATCAGCCCGGCCTTCCAGTCCCCGGAGACCGCGTTGATCAAGCTCAGCAGCCCGGGCATCTTCTCCATCCCGGTCGGCTTCCTGGTCATGTGGCTGGTCTCGTTGGCCACGCAGCCCAAGGGTGAGGCCCGGGCAGTCGCGGACGAGAACTACCATCGGGTGCACACCCAGGCCGTGACCGGCTACGACCCGCGGGTCCTGCGGGCCGCCGCCACTGCCGAGGCAGGGACGTCCGCCAGCTGATCCGCTCCGCGTCAGTGCGCGTCAGTGCGCATTAGTGCGCATCAATCGCCGGGCCGGCCGACCATCGTCGGCCGGCCCGGCGCCTGTTGGGGAAGGACCCCATGTCGACCTCCGGTGATCCCCGTGCCGCCGAAGCCCGCACCCCCGTCGCGGCCCGCCTGACGCAGGGCCGGATGCACTACGGGTGGGTGGTCGCCGGCCTCGGCATGGCCACCACGTTCGCCTCCCTGGGCATCGCCCGCTTCTCCCTGGGGATGCTGCTGCCGTCGATGCGGACCGATCTCAACCTGTCCTACACCGACATGGGCTTCATCAGCACCGGCAACTTCGTCGGTTATCTGGTGGCCGCCCTGGTGTGCGGCCGGATTGTCGCCGTGTTTGGGGCCCGTAAGGTGATCGTCGCCGGCCTGCTGATGATCGCGGCCAGCCTTTTCCTGGTGGCCTCCGCCGGAGCAGTGGCGCTCATCTGGCCGGCGTACGTCGTCACCGGACTGGGCTCCGGTACGGCGTACGTGGCCGCCTCCGGACTCATCCCGCACTGGTTCTCCCGCCGGCTGCGGGGCCGTGCCGCCGGCATCCTCGTCATCGGCAGCGGGCCTGCCATCGTCATGAGCGGGCTGCTGATCCCCCCGGTCATCGATCGGTGGGGACCGCCGGGCTGGCGGGTCGGGTGGGTCCTGCTCGGTGTCATCGTGGTGGCTGTGGCGCTCGTCGTCGGACTGTGGGTCCGCAATCACCCCGCCGATCTCGGGCTCGATGTGCACACCCACAGCGCGGATGTTGCCCCGTCCGGCGCGACATCCCTCGGCCCCGCTGTGGCTGCCGGCCGCGCCGCCGCCAGCGGCACCGCTCCGGTGGACCCGCCGGCCCCCCGAGCGGTGCGGGCCATGCTCCACCTCGGGGCGATCTACTTCCTGTTCGGCTGCACCTACGTCGTCTACATCACCTTCATCGTGACCGCCCTCGTGCAGGAGCACGGGTTCAGCCAGCGCCAGGCGGGCTTCTTCTGGGTCATCGTCGGGGCGTGCAGCATGCTGTCCGGGCCGCCCTTCGGGGCCCTGTCCGACCGGGTCGGTCGCGGGGTGGCCATGGCGGCCGTCTTCGCGCTCCACGGCACCTCGTACGTCGCCATCAGCCAGTCCCTGCCGCTGTGGGGGATCTACGCGTCGGTGGTGCTGTTCGGGGTGGCCGCTTTCGCCATCCCAGGCATCATGGTCGCCGCGGTCGGCGACTACCTGCCGCCCACCCGCGCCGCTAGCGTGTTCGGCACCCTGACCGTCGCCTTCGGCATCGGCCAGGCCGTCGGTCCGGTCGTGGCCGGCGCCATCGCCGAGCGCACCGGTGGATTCTCGGCGGCGTTCGTGCTGGCGGCGATCCTCGCCGCCGTCGGCTGCGCGCTGTCGCTGGCCCTGCGCCCGCCGGCCGCCCCGGCGTCGGCCTGAGCCCTGTCCACGGAACCCGCGACCACGCCGGATCACCGCCACGGGCGGTCATGACAACGGCCGGGCACCGCGCGCTGGAGTGCGCGGGTGCCCGGCCGGTACGTCGTACGCGGTGATCAGGTCACATCATGAGCAGGCCACCGGCGACCGGCAGCAGCGCGCCGGTGACATAGCCGGCCTCGTCGGAGGCGAGGTACTTGACCGCCTCGGCGATGTCCTCACCCTGGCCCATCTTCTTCATGGGCACCATGTCGATGACGGCCTGCAGGATCTCAGCCGGCAGGCTGCCCGACATCTCGGTCTCGATCGCGCCCGGGATGACGCAGTTGACCGTGACGCCCTTCTGAGCGGTCTCCAGGGCCAGCGTCTTGGTCAGGCCGAACAGGCCGGCCTTGCTCGCCGAGTAGTTCGACTGCCCGATGCGGCCGGTCTCGCCGACGAACGAGCTGATGTTGATGATGCGGCCGAAGCCGTGCTCGATCATCTTCGGCAGCGCGGCCTTGGCCATGAAGAACGGACCGTACAGGTTGGTCTTCATCACCTGGTCGAAGTCGAGCAGCTGCATCTTCAGGGCCGACCGGTCGCGCACGATACCGGCGTTGTTGACCAGGATGTCGAGCCGACCGTAGTCCCGGATCACGCTGTTCACGATGGACTCGCAGTCGGCCGGGTTGGCCACGTTCGCCTGGCGGACGTCGATCTCCAGGCCCTCGCCGGACTTGGCCTCAGCGGCGAAGGCGTCGGCCGCACTGCGGTGGCTGTTGCACACGGCGACCACCTTGTAGCCGGCGCGGGCCAGCACGAGGGTGATGGAGGAACCGATCCCCCGCGTGCCGCCGGTTACCAGAGCCACCCGGGCTTCGTTGTTACTCATCGCTTCGGTTCTCCATTTCTGAATGTGTCACGGACGTTGTCGTGCGGGCATGGTGTGGACATAGAGCGGGCATGGTGCGTTGGCTGGTCAGGTATGGATGTAGGACCCCGGGGCCGGCTCGATCACCGGGTACTTGCGGGAGCCGAGGGTGCGCGGGGCCCGTTTGCTGGGTCCCGAGCGCGGGGTCAGCCACTCCACCCAGTCCACCCACCAGGACCCGTCCTGGCGCTGCGCGCCCTTGAGCCAGTCCTCGTGGCTCGCGGGGTTTTCGGGATTGGTGAAGTAGTACATGCCCTTGTGTTTGGGGGTGGCCACCAGGGTTTGCACGTGGCCGCTGGAGCACAGCACGAACCGGCAGTCCCCGGCGACCATGTGCGTCGTGTGATAGCAGCCGGACCACGGGGTGATGTGGTCCGTCAGGCCGGCCACCACGTAGGTGTCGGTGCCGATCCGGCCGATGTCGATCGGGGTGTCGAGGATGTTCACGGCCCCCGGCTTGGCCAGCTGGTTCTCGGTCACGATGTCGAGGAGCTGGTGGTGCAGCGCCGCGGGCAACCGGGTGGTGTCGGCATTCCAGGCGAGGATGTCGAAACTGGGCGGGTCGTTGCCCATCAGGTAGTTGTTGACCCAGTAGTTCCAGACGAGCTCGTTGGGCCGCAGCCACGCGAACACCTGCGCCATGCGCCAGCCGTCCAGGTAGCCCTTCTGGCTGGATTGCATCTTGGCCACCTTGACCGTCTGCGGCGAGGCGAACAAGAGGATCTCGGCGTCGACGCGGCTGTCGAGCAGGGTGACCAGCATGGTCGTGGAGTTGATCTTCTTCTCGCCGCGGCTGGCCAGCAGCGCGGTGAGAATCGAGACCATCATCCCGCCCGCGCAGCCGCCCATGATGTTGACATCGGGCGATCGGGACACCGAGCGCGTCACGTCGATGGCGCGCAGGGCGGCTTCGGCGTAGGTGTCGAAGTTCCAGTCCCGCTCCTTGGCCGTCGGATTGCGCCAGCTCACGCCGTACAGCTGGATTCCGTGCTTGATCAGGTATTCGTACATGCTGCGCCCGGGCGCGAGGTCCAGCGCGTAGTACTTGTTCACCTGAGGCGGGATCACCAGCAGCGGCCGCGCGCCGACTTGCGCCGTCTGCGGCTGGTAATGGATCACCTCCATGATGTCGTCGCGATAGATGACGGAACCGGGCGTGACCGCGAGGTTTTCGCCGACCTTGTAGGGCTTGCGGTTCACCTGGGACGGCATGCCGTGGTTCGTGCGCATGTCGTGGATGAGGTTCCCCAGCCCGCGGGCGAGGGACTCACCGCGGGTCTCCTTGGCCTTGCGCAGCGCCGCCGGATTGAGCACCAGGTTGTTGGTCGGCGCCAACCCCTCGCGGATCAGGTGGACGACGAACTCCACCCGCTCGACGTCCTTCTCGGGCAGCCCGAGGCTCTCGACGAAATTGTCGATCTCACCGCCGGCAAACAGGTAGAGCTGCATGACCGCCTTGAGCAGCCGGGTGTCCTCCCAGGCCATGTCCCGGAATCGCTTGTCGCTGCGGTCCGGGGCGATCGCCGACCGGCCGGTCCCGATGCGGAACAGGCTGGCGGCGGTGCGCGGTGCCGCCGAGATCACCGCCCTCGGATTGGTGAGCGTCTTCTTGCCCAGCGTCAGGAGACCGTCCAGGGCGTCCTTCGGTCCGAACCCCACGAACGGGCTCGGGCCGACAACGGCCCCGGCGCCGCCGGCCAGCAGCGCGGCCTCCTGCGCGAACTCGGGGTGCTCCTCGTCCTGCTCGTCGTCCGGCTCGCTGGGCGAGGCCGTCGCCGAGGGGGGCAGGATCGCCGATGGCTCCTCCGACGCAGGGCCCTCCGGCGCAGGGTCCTGCGCCGGAGGCGCCGGCACGTGGGTGGGCACCGTCTCGGGGTCAGAGCGCAGCTCCTCGCCCGGCGTGACGGAGCCCGACCCACGTGTCGAGGACATCAGGACAGCCGCTCCACCACGATGGCCATGCCCTGCCCGCCGCCGACGCACATCGTCTCGACGCCGATCGTCTTGTCCTTGGCCTTCAGCCCGTTGAGCAGGGTGGCCAGGATGCGCACGCCGGTCATGCCGAAGGGGTGACCCAGGGCGATCGCGCCACCGTGCGGGTTGAGCTTGTCGCCGAACGGGTCGACGCCGATGCCGGTCGCCGACGGGATCACCTGCGCGGCGAAGGCCTCGTTGATCTCCAGGATGTCGATGTCGTTGGCGGTCAGACCGGCGCGGGACAGCGCCTGCTTGGTCGAGTCGATCGGGCCCAGGCCCATCAGCTCGGGGGTCAGCGCGCTGACGCCCGTCGACAGGATCTTCGCGATGGGGGTCAGGCCCAGCTCGCGGGCCCTGGTGTCCGACATGATGATCGTGGCTGCGGCACCGTCGTTGAGCGGGCAGGCGTTGCCGGCGGTGATCCGGCCGGTCTTGCTGAACACCGGGCGCAGACCGCCGAGCGACTCCATCGTGGTGCCCTCACGGGGACCCTCGTCCTTGGTGAACATCTCGCCGCTGGCGAGCTGCACGGGGATGATCTCGTTCTCGAAGAAGCCGGACTTCTGGGCGGCCACGGCCCGCTCCTGGCTCAGCACCGCGAAGCGGTCCATGTCTTCGCGGGTGATGCCCTCCTGGTCGGCCACCTTCTCCGCGGTGAGGCCCATCGGCATGTAGGCCTGCGGCAGGCCCTCGGCGTTGCCCTTGTCGAACCGGTGGTTGATCGTCTCCGGCTGGTCGGCGTAGACGCCGAGCGGCGACCGGGTGACCATCTCGATGCCGACGGCGGCGAACGCGTCGCCCTCGCCGGCCTTGATGGCGTGGAAGGCCATCCGCACGGCCTGCAGCGAGGAGGAGCAGTAGCGGTTGACCGTGCATCCGGGGGCGTTGACCCGGGCCAGCATCGAGACGATGCGGCCGAGGTTGTGGCCCTGCTCCCCACCGGGGAGGGCGCAGCCCGCGATGACGTCCTCGAGCTCGGTGCGGTCGAACGCCGGGATCTGCTCCAGGACCTTGTCCAGGATGTATGCGCCCAGGTTGTCCGGGCGCTCGTTGACGAGGGCGCCCTTCCCGGCGCGTCCGATCGGCGATCGGCCAATGGCTACGATGACTGCTTCAGGCATGGTCACTACTCCCACTCTGTCGGGCGTTCTTGGTCACTGAAGATGCGTAGGTGTGGCGGATGGTACCGGCACGGCGTACGGCGTTGCCTGCCGTCACCCGGACTTCGCGGGGGACCCGCCCCCGCGAGGACCGGGTCACTTCGTAGCGGCCTGGCCGCCGGTGCTGGCGACCGCCAGACCACCCTGGGCCAATTGGTCGCGGAGCAGCTTCTTGTCGTACTTGCCCACTCCGGTGCGGGGCACGTTCTCGATGAACGTCCACAGGTCGGGAAGCCACCACTTGGCCACCTTCCCGGTGAGGAAGGTGCGCAGCTCGTCCGGGGTGACCGTCGAGCCCTCGCGCAGCACCACACACGCTAGCGGCCGCTCACCCCAGCGGGTGTCCGGGGAGGCGATGACGGCCACCTCCTTGACGTCGGGGTGCTGGGTCAGCGCCGATTCCAGCTCCAGGGACGAGATCCACTCGCCACCGGACTTCACCACGTCCTTGGCGCGGTCGGTGATGCGCAGGTAGCCCCGCTCGTCGATGGTGCCGACGTCGCCGGTGCGCAGCCAACCGTCGTGGAACTTGTCCTCGGCGGGATCCAGGTAATAGCTCGTGGTGACCCAGGGGCCACGGACCTCGATCTCGCCGACGGACTCGCCGTCCCGGGGGACCGGCACACCGTCGGTGTCGACGATCCGCACCTCGACGCCGGCGAGCACCTGTCCGGCCGTCGCCTGGTAGTCGAGCGCCTCATCCGGCGTCGCGTCGCGCGGCGGGAAGGCCAACGAGGCGATGGGGTGGGTCTCGGTCAGACCCCAGCCGGCCGCGAAGGTCGCACCGTAGCGCTTCTGGTAGGCCTCGATCAGGCTGCGTGGCGAGGCGGACCCGCCGCACAGGATCATGCGCAGTGAGCCGAGGTCGTAGTTGCCCTCGGGCAGGTGCAGCACATCCCACCAGACGGTCGGCACGGCGCCGGCCACGGTGATCTTCTCGTCGGTGATGACTCGGGCGATGCGCGGGGCGTGCGCGTAGACACCCGGCAGGTAGAGGTCGGCGCCCACCATCCAGCAGATGTAGGGCAGACCCCAGGCGTTGCCGTGGAACATCGGCACGATCGGCAGCACGCGGTCCTGGTAGTTCATCTTCAGCGATTCACCCGAGGCCATGCCGAGGGTGAAGATGAACGTCGAGCGGTGGCTGTAGACCACGCCCTTGGGTCGGCCGGTGGTGCCGCTGGTGTAGCACATCGCGGCGGCGGACCTTTCGTCCAGGTCGGGCCAGGCGAAGTCCTCGGACTCGTCGGCGATGAAGTCCTCGTATTCGACGTAGTCGACGCCCAGCACCGATCGGTCGCCCTCACCGAAGACGACAATCTTCTCCAGCGTGGGGCAGTTCGGCAGCGCCGGGGCGATGTTGGCGGCCAGGGCCGCGTCGAGCAGGAGGACCTTGTCCTGGGCGTGGTTGACGATGTATTCGATATCGGGCGCGGCCAGGCGGATGTTCACCGTGTGCAGGACCGCCCCGGAGCAGGGCACCGCGAAGTAGGCCTCCTGGTGCTCCTGGTTGTTCCAGGCGAAGGTGGCGACCCGGTCGTCCGGGCCCACCCCCGCCTTGGCCAGCGCGTTCGCCAACTTGCCGACGCGCTTGGCCAGGTCCGCGAAGGTGATCTCCTGCTGACCGTTCTCGGTCAGGGTGATGATTCGGCTGCCCGGGTAGGTGTCCCGGCCGTGCTCGAAGATGTGCCGGAGGGTGAGCGGAAAGTCCGGCATCGTGCTCAACATGTCAACTCCCTGCGACTGAGGACTGTTGGTTCGCCCAGTGCGGGTCGCGGAGGTCGCGCTTGAGGATCTTGCCCGCGGCAGACTTCGGGAGCGGCTTGTTCCACACCTCGATCTGCTTGGGCACCTTGTAGCCCGCAATCTGTGACTTGCAGTGGGCGATGAGTTCTTCAGGCGTGACCTCCGCGGTGGCGACCACCACGGCGTACACCGCCTCGCCCCACTTGCTGTCGGGGACGCCGAAGGCCGCGACCTCATCGACCGCGGGGTGCGAGGAGAGGGCGACCTCCACCTCGACGGAATAGACGTTCTCGCCCCCGGTGACGATCATGTCCTTGGCTCGGTCCACCAGGAAGACGTGGTTGGCGGCGTCGACATAGCCGAGGTCGCCGGTGCGATACCAACCGCCCTCGACGAGCACCGCGGCGGTCTCTTCCGGCTTGTTCCAGTAGCCCTTCATGGTGCTCGGGGTGCGGGTCCACAGCTCGCCGACCGTGCCGGTGGGGGCCTCCTCGCCCGTCGACATGTCGACGATGCGCACCTCGACCCCGATGGACGGCTGGCCGCAGGACTTCACCAGCGGCGTGTCGATGATCCGCTCCTCGTGCTTGAGGAACAGGGTGCACGGGGTGGTCTCGGTGGTGCCGTAGACGTGCAGCAACTCGGCGTCCGGGAAGGCATTGCGGGTGGCGCGCAGGGTCTCCACCGAGATGGGGGAGGCGCCGTGGCTGAGATAGCGCAGCGAGGAGACGTCGCGCGGGTTGGATCGCTGGGACTTGGCCGCCGCCGAGAGCATGGTCGGCACCATCAGCGTGTGCGTGATCTGTTGGCTCTCGATCAGGTCACAGGCCTTCTCGGGGTCGAACTGCGGCAGGATGACGTGCGAGCCACCGGCCCACACGATCGCCATGATCGCCAGCGTCCCGCCGGTGTGGAACATCGGCGAGCAGACCAGCCACTTCGAGTCCGCGTCATAGGGCCAGGTGGCCAGGAAGTGCATCGTGCTGGCCAACAGGCTGCGGTGGGTGTGCATCGCGCCCTTGCCCACGCCGGTCGTGCCGGAGGTGTAGAAGAGCACCGCGAGGTCGTCCTCGTGGACCCCCTCGCCGAGCGTGATCTCGGCGCCACCTTCGACGAAGTCGTCGTACTCCTTGGGCATCCGGATGACGTGCTCGACGCCCTCTGGCGTGGGGAAGTCGCCGTCCATGAAGAGGACCCGGACGCCGGCGTCCTCCAGCACGGACACCATCTCGGGGCCGGCCAGTCGCCAGTTCACCGGCACGAAGACGAATCCGCTGGCCGGGACGGTGAAGTAGAGCTCGAAGTAGCGCTCCGAGTTGGGGCCGACCATGCCGACCCGGTCGCCGGGCTGCAGGCCGAGGGCGCGCAGCGCGCCGCCGAGCTTGCGGCAGCGGCGAGCGAACTGCTCGTAGGTCTGGACGCGTCCCTCACAGTAGGTGGCGGGGGCGTTGGGGTTGGTGCGGAGGGCTCGCTCCAACGGTGTAGCGAAGGTGTACATCTTTGGACGCCTCCGGGGTCGGGTTCGGTCACGGATTGCGGACGGAAGAGGTGCAGGGCGGGCGTGCCGCCGGCCCCGCGCCTGGACGAGGCCGGCCTCGAACAACGGTGACCCCTTGCGGGAGGTCGGCGGACCGCGAACGACAGCGCCAGGTGGGAGCCAAGCTAGCGATGACACGGCACGGGCGTCAACCGTTCGTCTCATAGCCGCTGAAGAGGCAACTAGCCCTCTCGCAATACCGATCGTTCGTTCGGTATCCTAGTCGTGAGGCGTCACATGAGGGGGCCCGTTCGGGGGGCGCGCATCCGCACCGAGCGTGCGATCCTGAAGCAGACGCCACGCGCGCGCCGCGCACTGCTTTCCGCGCATTGCTTGCAAGGAGGAAGCATGTCCGATGTCTCCGACCTTCTGGCCGGTATCAATACCGCTGAGGTGACCCACGAGCAGATTCGTCTGCGCGGCCTCGACATCCACGTCCAGCTGCAGGGCGAGGGTCCCCCGCTGCTGCTCTACTCGGGCATCTTCGGCGAGGTCGATCTGTGGGAGCCGGTGCTGCCCTATCTCACCGGCTTCCGCACCATCGCCTTCGACCCGCCCGGCATCGGCAAGTCGCAGCTGCCCAAGTTGCCGATGAACATGTTCTCGCTCGCCGAACTCGGCACCCAGGTGCTCGACGTCTTCGGCATCAAGAAGGCGCACGTCCTGGGCGGGTCCTTCGGCGGTGCCGTCGCGCAGCAGATGGCGCTGATGCACCCGAACCACGTCGACCGGCTCGTGCTGGTCTCCACGTCCTTCGGTGGCTTCGCGTTGCCCGGCAGCATGCGCGCCTTCTACCACTTCAGCAACCCCAACAGCTACCGGCCGGATCGGTCCGACAAGGTCGCGGGCCCGATGTTCGGCGGCCGGTTGCGGGAAGAGCCGCACCTGATGTCCGGCATGCATGTGAGCCGCCCGGCGAGCCTGCGGCACTTCCTCTACCGAGGCAGCGCGCTGTGGGCCTGGACGTCCCTGCCGTGGATGTGGGCCATCCGCCAACAGACCCTCATCGTCTGCGGCGACGACGACCCGGTGACGCGGCTGGCGAACCACAAGATCATGGCCGCGATGATCCCGCACGCCCAGCTGCACGTCGTACCCGGCGGCGGGCACCTGATGCTGTTCGACAGCGCGGAGCGGGTCGGGCCGGTCATCGCCCGCTTCCTGCGCGAGGGGCACCCCAAGGAGGACCGCAACCGGGAGCGTTCCGGCAAGCAGTGATCCCCGCCAGCAGACGCGAAGGGGGCCGCCGATCGGATCGGCGGCCCCCTTCGCGTGTGGTGATTCTCGGGCCCTCCGTCACGGGGTGCCGAACTCGATCTCCAGGTCGCCCGATTCGATCGTGGCCTTGCACATCAGCCCGTAGCCGGCAGCGCGGTCCTCCGGCTCCAACGCGAACGACATGACGAAGCCCTGGTCGTAGTCTCCGGCCCGGACCTTCATCCGGCACTCGCCGCAGGCGCCGGACCGGCAGTTGTGCGGCGGGGCGAACCCGGCGTGCTCCAACGCCTCCAGGACGCTCTGGCCCGCCTCATAGGGGACCACTCGTCCGGACGGGTAGAGCACGATACGGGCCACGCCGGCGCTCGCCTCAGAACACCGGGACGATATCGCTGATGTCGACATCGGTGACCTCTTGACCGGAGATGTCGACCTCGGGGATCGCGGGGAACGGAATGTCGTAGCGGTCCAGCACGCTCTTGAGATTGAGCATGGCCCGACGCCAGTTGCGCTTCTTGGCCTCGTACTCCGGCACCCCGAATCCGGCCTTGCGGCAGATCTCCTCGGCCTCGCGCTGGTTGCGGATGAAGTCCTCGGGCAGGTCCCAGAAGTCGGCCGGGGGCTCGAACAGCACGCACGACAGGAACAGGTAACCGGCCCGGATCTGCTTGGTGATCAGGGCGTGGTCCTCCTTGGCGAGCTTGGGGTAGTCGCGCTCCATGAGGGTCAGGCAGATGCCCATGTGCCGGCCCTCGTCGCGGCCGATCTTGCGGAACGCGTCCTGGAAGACCGGCTCGGTGCAGGCCGTGGCCAGCTGGTGGAAGATCGTCGCCGCGGCGATCTCACCCATCAGGAAGGAGCTGAACAACACCGCGAGGTTGTATTGCGGCAGGGCGACCTGGAAGCCCTCCCAGTAGCGGCCACCGTTGTAGAACAGCCAGCGGACGTTCTTCTGCAGGCGCTTGCCCAGCTCCGTGCGCGGCTCGTAGGTGAGCGGGTCGTTGTGGCCCAGCATGGCCTCGATCGAGCGGCGGCACATCTGTTCGTGGATGCCCTCGTCGCGGGTGATGCTCATGAAGCACCGCCGGACCACGTCTTCCTCATGGTCGCTGTAGGCCTTGATGAGGGCCGATGCGAAGACCGGCGGGGCGGAGGCGTCGAAAACGGACAGCAGGGTCCACCAGTAGCCGATCGCCTCGCGCTCTTCCCAGCTGTAGTGCTCGGGCTTGAAGTCGCGCCAGGGCAGTTGCGCGGGATCCCACAGTTCCTTCTGCGCCGCCTGGTAGATCTCCTCCATCTTCATCGTGCCGGTGGGCCAGCTCAGCGGGTAGATATTGGGCTGGGCGGTCTCCGGCGGGAACTCCTGCAGATGCGCGATCTTCTCGTGTCGAGACAAGGTGATCTCCTGTTCCGTAGGCGCGGGATGCGAGACCGCGACCTGGCCTGGATGCGGGACGGCTGGGGTGGCTGCCGTGCGGACCCCGCGCGGCTCACGTCCACTCTATTACTGAATCAACGTTCGGTTAAGAGGCTGGGGAAGTCCAGTTGTGCCGGGTCCGGTGCCGGCGCGCCTATTCGCCGACGGCGCTCCCGCGGCGCGAGGCGCCGGCGGGCGAGGCGCCGGCGGGCGAGGCGCCGGCGGGCGAGGCCTCGCCGGGTTGCACGAGCGCGCGGCCGCCGGCCGCTGAGGCGATGCCGGCGAAGGCGATCGTCTTGATGTTGGCGGCCAGATCCTCGACGCGGTCGCCGCGGCGGGGCTTGTACCACTCCACGACCGAGTTGACCATGCCGAACACCAATCGCGCGGTCACGGCCGGGTCGATGTCGTCGCGCAGATAGCCCTCGTCGCGGGCCTGGGCCACCAGGACGGTGACATGCCGATCGAACTCGCGGCGCCGGGTCAGCGCCTGCCGCTCGGCGCGGGTGTTGCCGCGGATCCGCAGCAACAGCGTGACGAACGGCAGTTCGTGCACCAGCAGCAGGCTCGCCCGATAGACCAGCTCCTCGAGCCGGTGGAAGGCCGACCCGGGCACCTCGTCCACCTCGTGCAGCAGCGCGAAGAGGGCATCGAGGGCCCGGTCGGTGGCCAGCGTGAGCAGCTGTTCTTTGCTCTCCACGTGGTGGTAGATGGCCGACTTGCTGATGCCCAGCTCGTGCGAGAGGTCCTCCATGGCGGTGCCGTCGTACCCGCGCTCGTTGAAGACCCGCACCGCCCCTTGGAGCACCGATTCCAGGTCGTGCCCCGGTCGCCCTCGGCGGGTCCGGGCAGGTGCGGTTTGGGTGACCATATCGTCAGTATTTATCCCACCTGCCGGGGATGCGCCATGCGGTGCGGGTGTGACCCGCACCGCATGCGTGATGAGCTGGGGGTTCACCCCAGCTCGCCCGCGATCCGAACGGAGTGTCGACCGGATCGCGGCACGATCAGGCGTCGAAGTTGACGACGACCTTGTCGGTGGTGGGATGCGCCTGGCAGGTCAGGATGTAGCCCTTGGCGATCTCGTCCGCCTCGAGCGCGTAGTTCTCGTCCATGTCCACCTCGCCGGAGACGAGCTTGGCCCGACAGGTGCCGCACACTCCGCCGGCGCAGGCGAACGGCACGTCCGGACGGCTGCGCAGCGCCGCGTTGAGCACCGACTCCCGGGCGGCCTTGGGGCTGGCCACCTCGCCCTCAAGCCCGTCCAGGGTGAACGTGATCTCGAAGTTCTCCCCGGTGGGGTCGACCACGACGGGGCGGCCGGTGTTTCCGGCGCTGGCCTCACCCGGCTTGCCGGTGCTGAACAGCTCGTAGCGCACCTTGTCCGCTGCCACGCCCAGCTCGCCGAGCCGGTCGCGAATGAGCTGGACCAGGTCATAAGGGCCGCACAGGAACCACTCGTCGACGACCTCGGGCCGGAACACCGTGCCGAACATCGTGTCGATCTTGTCGGCGTCCAGGCGCCCGGTGTGGGCCGGGCTGAGCCGCTGCTCGCGGGAGAGCAGGTGGTGCACCGCCAGCCGGGCCGGGTAGCGGTCCTTGAGGTCGGCGATGTCGTCGACGAACATCACGTCGAGGGCCACCCGGTTGGAGTAAACCAGGTTCACGTAGGCCTGCGGGTTGTCCGCCAGCAGTTGCTTGACGATGGACATGATCGGGGTGATCCCCGAGCCGGCCGCGAAGGCGACGTAGCGGGCCAGGCCCGTCCCCGCCTCCTTGGAGATCTGCTCGGGGTCGTTCAGCGCCGTCATCCGGTGCTTGGAAATGAAGGCACCGCTCGGGCTCATCACGTCGATCACGGTGCCCGGCTTGAGGTTGTCGTTCGCCCAGTTGGAGAACAGACCGCCGAGGTCCCGCTTGATGGCGATCTTGATCTCCCCCGGCGTCGGGGTCGCGCACAGCGAGTAGCTACGGCGTACCTCCTTGCCGTCGAGCTCCGTGCGCAGCGCGACGTACTGGCCACTCACGTAGTCGAAGTCGCCCGAGAGCTCGGCGGGCACCGCGAAGGTGACCTCGATCGCCTTATCGGTCAGATGGCGAACGCCGGAGACGGTCAGGGGGTGGAAACGAGCCCGGCGCGAGGAGGCGCCCTCGTCGGCCTCGGGGCTGGTCTGCGGGGATGTGTCGACGTCGGTCATCAGTGCACCTTGAAGTAGTCGAAGGGCTCCAGGCAGTCCTGGCACACATACATGGCCTTGCACGCGGTCGACCCGAAGCGGGCCATCTCGCGGGTGTTCAGGGAATGGCAGCGGGGGCACTTCACGGCCAGGGACAGCCGTGCCGAGGTGCGGTTATGGCCTACGGCGGCCCGACCCGTCGGCGGCGCGATGCCGTAGTCGGCGAGCTTGGCCTTGCCGACCTCGGTCATCCAGTCGGTGGTCCACGCGGGGGAAAGCACGAGCCGCACCTCGACCTGCGGATAACCGGCCTCGGTGAGGACCGCCGCCACGTCGTCGCGCAACACCCCCATCGCCGGGCAGCCGGAGTACGTCGGGGTCAGCTCGACGACGGCGTGGCCCTCGTCGGTGACCGTCGCGGACCGCAGGATGCCCAGATCCTCGATGGTCACGACGGGCACCTCGGGGTCGACGACGGTCGCGGCCAGGTCCCAGACCCGGGCGGCGGCCGGGTCGGCGGGCCGCAGTGCGGCGCCGTCGACCGGACCCGCCGGGGCCTGCATCACCACTCCGCCCCGGGGAACTTCCTGGCCAGGCTCTGCATTTCGGCCAGGATGTAGCCCAAGGTCTCGCGATGCTGACCGCGCCGCCCGCCGGTGCGCGCCGTCTTGGACGTCGGCACCGCCAGGCTCGACTCCGTGATCGCCTGGCGCAGTCCGGCGTCGACGCGGGAGCGCAGGGTGGAGGGCCGCACGGCCACGCCCTCGAGCCGGTCGATCAGCTCGTCGTCCTCGAACAGCTCGTCGAGGTAGGGCCAGACGGCGTCCAGACCGGCCTGCATGCGCCGGTGCGACTCGTCGGTGCCGATGCCCAGCCGCAACGCCCACTGCCAGGCGTGGTCGACGTGATATTCGACCTCCTTGACCGCCTTCGCGGCAATGGCGGCGAGCGTCTCGTCGCTGGACTTGGCCAGCTCGGTGTAGAGGCACTCGGCATAGATGCTGAACAGCAGCTGGCGGGCGATGGTCTGCCCGAAGTCACCGTTCTCGACCTGCACCAGGTGGCAGCAGGTGAACTCGTGCTCGTCGCGGAAGTAGGCCAGGTCGTCCTCGCTCTTGCCCCAGGCCGTCCCGGCGTAGGTGTATAGCGTCCGGGCGTGTCCGAGCAGGTCCAGGGCGATATTGCCCAGGGCGATGTCCTCTTCCATCTCCGGCGCCCGGGAGATCCACCAGCCGAGCTGCTGGGACAGGATCAGCGAGTCGTCGGCGAGCCGCACGGCGTAGCGAGCGACATCTTCGGATGCCTGCAGGCCCGCGGCCTGGATGTCCTCGGCGGTGAGCGCCTTGCCGGAGCTGATCCTGGTGGCGCTGTCGAAGCCTCCGATGCTCACAGGTGAGGCACCCCCTCACTCTGTGTGTAGTAGGTCGCGTGGCGGTAGTACTTGCCCTGCGGCGACTCGAAGAACGCGCCCTTGGCGTCAGGGTCGGAGGTGGTGATGGCCTCGGCCGGCACCACCCAGACGGAGACGCCCTCGTTGCGGCGCGTGTAGAGGTCCCTGGCGTTGCGGACCGCCATCGCGGCGTCGGGGGCGTGGATCGACCCGGCGTGCACATGGGCCAATCCGCGCGAGGCCCGGACGAAGACTTCCCACAGCGGCCACAGCGGCTTCGAACCACCCTGCTGGGCGTCCTGCGGCTGGCCCGCGTCAGGGCCGGCGGTGTTCTCGCTCATGTCGTCTCTTCTCCCTGAGTTCCGGCTGGATCAGACGTGCTTGACGGCGGCGGAGGTCCGGTCGGTCACCTTCTGCTCGTACGCCGCAGCGGCCTCGCGGACCCAGGCCCCGTCCTCGTGGGCCTTGATCCGGTGCCGCATCCGCTGGTCGTTGCAGGGACCGTTGCCCGCGACGACGGCCTTGAACTCCGCCCAGTCGAGGTCGCCGTAGTCGTAATGCCCGCGCTCCTCGTTCCACTTCAGGTCGGGGTCGGGCAGGGTCAGCCCGAGCGCCTGCGCCTGCGGGACGATCATGTCGACGAACCGCTGGCGCAGCTCGTCGTTGGAGAACCGCTTGATCTTCCAGTCCATCGACTGCTGGCTGTGCGGGCTGTCCGCATCCGGGGGCCCGAACATCTGCAGGGCCGGGCCGTAGAAGCGGTCCACCGCTTCCTGGGCCATCTGCTTCTGCTCCGGGGTGCCGTGCGAGAGCGAGTAGAGGATCTCCCAGCCCTGCCGCTGGTGGAAGCTCTCCTCCTTGCAGACCCGCACCATCGCGCGTCCGTACGGGCCGTAGCTGCAGCGGCACAGCGGCACCTGGTTGCAGATGGCCGCGCCGTCGACCAGCCAGCCGATCGCGCCGACGTCGGCCCACGAGACGGCCGGGTAGTTGAAGATCGAGGAGTACTTCGCCTTGCCGGTCAGCAGCTGCTCGTTGAGTTCGTCGCGGTGCGTGCCGAGGGTCTCGGCCGCGGAGTACAGGTAGAGCCCGTGCCCGGCCTCGTCCTGCACCTTGGCGATGAGGATCGACTTGCGCTTGAGCGAGGGCGCCCGGCTGATCCAGTTGCCCTCGGGCTGCATGCCGATGATCTCGGAGTGGGCGTGCTGGCTGATCTGCCGGGTGAGCGTCTTGCGGTAGGCGGCCGGCATCCAGTCGCGCGGCTCGATCCGCGAGTCGTCGCTGATCAGCTGGTCGAAGTGCGCCTGCTCGGCGCTGGTGTCGGCGGCGTCGGCTCCGGTCCCGTCGGGGAGGTCCGGGACCGCGCGCAGCGGGGTGGGGTTCTGGGTCATGGCGTCACCTTTCGGGTCACGGGCCAGGCGCCTGGTCGCGCCCATCTGATCCACTCAATTACCGAACGTTTGGTCTGATAATACGGTGTGCCGGGGCCTCCGCAGAAGCCCCGGCCCGGCCGCTTGGCGATGTCTCTCGACGTTAGCCGGAGTAGTCCTTGTCGACGAGCGTGAGCAGGTCGTAGCGCGCCACCATCTCGTCGTTCTGGTTCATCACCAGGACGTCCCAGGCGACCTCGCCATAGTCGTCGGTCACGCGCGGGGTGATCCGCTTGGCCGTCAGCTCCACGCGGATCGAGTCGTCGATGCCGACTGGGGCCATGAACCTCAGGTTGTCCAGGCCGAAGTTGGCCAGGACGGGACCGCGGCCAGGGGCCACGAACAGACCGGCCGCCCAGCTGATGATGAGGTAGCCGTGCGCGACGATGCCCGGGAAGAACGGGTTGGCCTCGGCGGCCTCCGCGTCGGTGTGGGCGTAGAACTTGTCGCCGGTCTCGTTGGCGAAGTCGGTGATGTCCTGCAGGGTGACCTTGCGCAGGTCGGAGACGTAGGAGTCGCCGATCTTCAGCTCGGCCAGATCCATCAGGAAGGGGTGCTTGAGCGAGGGGTCGCCGCCGTAGTTGGCGCTGCCGGCGATGACTCGATCGGCGCCGACCTGCCAGATCCCGGTGATCGCGGTGAGCATGTTCGGCGAACCCTGCACCGCGGTGCGCTGCATGTGGTGCTTGATGGCGCGCACGCCACCGAGCTCCTCGCCGCCACCGGCCCGCCCGGGACCACCGTGGATCAGGTGCGGCATCGGCGATCCGTGCCCGGTGGAGGTCTTGGCGTCCTCGCGGTTGAGGACGAGCACCCGGCCATGGTGGGCGGCAATGCCCGTCGTCAGCCGTTGGACCGTTGCCGGGTCGTTGGAGCACACCGTCGCCGCCAGCGAACCGCTGCCCTTGGCGGCCAGGCGCACCGCGTCATCGAGATCGGTGTAGCCGATCACCGAGGTCACGGGGCCGAACGCCTCGATCGTGTGCACCGCGTCCGAGTCGGGGTCATCCCAGGTCAGGATCACCGGTGACATGAACGCGCCCGCGTCGACCACGGCCTCGCCGTCGGCGGTGCGCACCGCTGGGGCCTGCAGCGAGCCGTTGATCGTGCCGCCCCCGTCGACGAGACGCTGCACGGCCTCCTTGACATCGCGCAGCTGGTCCAGGGACGCCAGCGCGCCCATCGTGACGCCCTCCACCCGTGGGTCGCCGACGACGACGCGCTCGGTGATCCGGGCGGTCACCGCGTCGACGACCGCCTGCACCAGGTTCTGCGGGACGATCGCCCGCCGGATCGCGGTGCACTTCTGGCCGGCCTTGGTGGTCACCTCAGCCACCACGGACTTGACGTAGGCGTCGAACTCCGGGGTCTCGGGCGTGGCATCCGGGCCGAGGATCGCGCAGTTGAGGGAGTCCGCCTCGGCCATGAAGCGCACCCCGCCCTCGATCACGTTGACGTGCTTGCGCAGCGAGTTGGCGGTGCTCGCCGAGCCCGTGAAGGCCACCGAGTCGCGATAGTCGAGATGGTCGAGCAGGTCGCGCGCGGAACCGGAGATGAGCTGCAGCGAGCCCTCCGGAAGGAGACCGGACTCGATCATCATCCGGACGCAGGCCTCGGTGAGATAGCCGGTCGGGGTGGCCGGCTTCACGATCGTCGGCACACCGGCCACGAACGCCGGGGCGAACTTCTCCAGCATCCCCCAGACGGGGAAGTTGAAGGCGTTGATCTGCACGGCGACGCCCGCGAGCGGGGTGTAGATGTGCGTGCCGAGGAAGCTGCCGTCCTTGGACAACGGCTCCAGCGGTCCGTCGAAGACGACATTGGAGTTGGGCAGCTCGCGGCGGCCCTTGGACGACATCGTGTAGAGGACCCCGATGCCGCCGTCGATGTCGATGAAGTTGTCGACCTTCGTCGCGCCGGTGCGCAGCGATACGGCGTACAGCTCCTTCTTGCGCCCGCCGAGGTAGATGGCGAGCTCCTTCATCACCAGCGCCCGCTCATGGATCGTCATGGTGGCCAAGTTGCGCTGGCCGACGGTGCGTCCGTAGTCGATCACGGCGCCGATGTCCAAGCCGTCGGTGCTGACCCGGAACAGGGTCTCGCCGGTGCTGGCGTCGAAGACGTCGGCGGCCTTGCCGACCTGCTCGGGAGTCCACCACGAGCCCATCACGTAGCTGGGGACGAGCTGGGTCGTCGCGCGTTCTGCGGTAGCGGTCATGCCCGTACCTTTCTGGTCAGTGCGGAAGTGGTCACCAGTCGTAGAAGCCCTTGCCGGTCTTGCGCCCGAGCTCCCCGGCCGCGACCTTGTCGCGCAGGATCTGCGGCGGGGCGAAGCGCTCACCCAGCGTCGAGGCGAGGTATTCGGCGATGCCCAGGCGCACGTCCAGACCCACGATGTCGGTGGTCTTCAGCGGCCCGGAGGGGTGCTTGTAGCCCAGCTCCATGGCCAGGTCGATGTCCTTGGCGTCGGCGACGCCCTCCTCCACCATCCGCATCGCCTCCAGGGCCAGGAAGACCCCGAGCCGCGAGGAGGCGAACCCCGGGGAGTTCTTGACGGTGATGGGCGTCTTGCCGATGGCCTCGACCCAGCCCTGCGCGGCGGTGACCAGGTCGGGCGTGGTGGCGGCGCCGACCACGATCTCGACGAGGGTCGAGGCGGGCACCGGGTTGAAGAAGTGCAGCCCGATGAAGTGCTCCGGGCGCTGCAGGGTGGCCGCCAGGTCGTCCAGCGACAGGGAGGAGGTGTTCGAGGCGAGGTAGGCGCGCTCGCCCAGGACCGATTCCACCAGCTGCAGCGCGGTGGTCTTGAGTTCCAGGTCCTCCGGGACGGCCTCGACCACGAGGTCGCAGTCGGCGAAGTCGGCGCTGTCCGCGGAGACGGTGGTGCGTTCCAGGGCGACGTCGAAGTTGTCCAGCGAACCGCGCTCCACGGAGCGCAACAGCGCCTTCTCCAGGCTCTGCTCCGCGGAGGTGGCCGTGGCCGAGTCGCGCTCGACGACGACGACCTCGCAGCCGGAGGTGAGGAAGGCGTGCGCGATGCCGATGCCCATGCGGCCGCCGCCGAGGACGCCGACGCGGGCGGGAAGCTGCGCGTGACCCGTCATGATCAGCCGTTCTCCTTGTTGTTGGTATCGCGGGTGCAGGTTGGATCGGGTGGTGCGGGTGGATCCGGCGGTGGCGCGGGCCGAGCTGGGGCGGCCCACGCCGTACGCCGTACGCGGTTCAGACCCGCTCGACGAGCAGGGCCACGCCCTGACCGACCCCGACGCACATCGTGGCCAGTCCGCGGCGGGCGCCTTCGCGCTCCATTCGACCGAGCAGTGTCACGGTGATCCGCGAGCCGGACGACCCCAGCGGGTGGCCCTGCGAGATCGCGCCGCCGTCCCGGTTGACGATCTCCGGATCGATCCCCAGTCTGCGCATGCAGGCCAGCGACTGGGTCGCGAAGGCCTCGTTGAGTTCGACGGCGCCGATGTCGTCCAGGGACCAGCCCGCCCCCGCCAGCGCCTTCTGGGTGGCCGGCACCGGGCCGATGCCCATGATCTCGGGGGCGCAACCGGCGGCGGCGCCGCCCGCGATCCGCGCCCGGGGGGTGAGCCCGAGGCGCTCGCAGGCCGCGTCCGAGGCGACCACGATCGCCGATGCACCGTCGTTGAGCGAGGAGGAGTTGCCCGCCGTGACGACACCACCGGGCTTGACGACGGGTCGCAGCCCGGCCAGGACCTCCATGGTCGTGCCGGCCCGGGGACCCTCGTCCTTGGCCACCACGACGTCGCCCTTCTTGCCGGGCACGGTGATGGGGATGATCTCGGCGTCGAGGCGGCCGGCCTCCATCGCGGCCAGCGACCGCTCGTGGGAGCGCACCGCGAACGCGTCGGCGTCCTCGCGAGTGATGCCGTCGACCGTCGCGACCTCCTCGGCCGTCTCGGGCATCGAGAAGGTCATCTTGCCGTCCCGGGCCAGGTCGCCCTTGGCGAAGCGCTTGTTGACGAAGCGCCAGCCGATCGAGGTGTCGAACATCTCGCCGGGCTTGGCGAACGCCTTGTCCGGCTTGGCCAGCACCCACGGGGCCCGGGACATCGACTCGGTGCCGCCGGCCACGACGACATCGGCCGCGCCGGCCTTGATCATGTAGGAGGCCATCAGGATCGCCGACATGCCGGAGGCACACAGTCGGTTCACCGTGATCCCGGGGACGCTGTCGCCGAATCCGGCCAACAGCCACGCCATCCGGGCGACATTGCGGTTCTCCTCGCCGGCGCCGTTGGCGTTGCCGAGAATCACCTCCGCGACCAACTCGGGGTCCACGCCGGCGCGCTGAACCGCCTCGCGCACGACCGCAGCGGCCAGGTCATCGGGACGGACCGGGGACAGGCCGCCACCGTAACGGCCTACGGGGGTCCGCACGCCACCAACGAGCATTGCTTCGACCATGGATCGAGCCTCTTCCTCGTCATCAGGGGGACATCATCAGGGGACAGGAGTCCGGTGCCGGCCTGCCGCGGGGTTGGGCGGCGAGCGCTTGGCTGCTCCCGCGCCTGGTCACCCCCGGCGGTCGCCGGCGGACGGCGCACGCATTACCGACCGAACGTTCAGCTAATACTACACAAGTGGCCCGATTTGGCGACCCCTGGGAGCGGGCGGATCGGGGCCGTTCACCACGGGTGGCCCGGCTCGGTCGTCGCTACCTCGCCCGAGCCGGTCCATGCCGGGTCCCTGCCGGGCCTATGCCGGGTTCGTGCCGGGTTCGTGCCGGGGCCCGTAGGCTGCGACGGACACCCGCGTCCGCGCGTTAGCCCCACCGCCGAGGACGCCCGCCGGAGCCCGACCGCCGGAGCCCGTCCGAACGAGAGAGGACCTTTCATGGCCACCCCGCACATTGCCGCCGAGCCCGGCGACTTCGCTCCCGCGGTCCTGATGCCAGGCGACCCCAAGCGCGCCCAGCGCATCGCCGAGCAGCTCATGCCCGACGCTCGGCTCGTCACCGATGTGCGCGGGATGCTCGGCTACACCGGCACGGTCGACGGCAAACCGTTGTCGGTGATGGGTTCGGGGATGGGCATGCCGTCCGCGACGATCTACGCGACGGAGCTGGTCAAGTTCTACGGGGTCGAGCGCATCGTGCGGGTGGGTACGACCGGAGGTATCGCGCGCACGGTCGGCGTGGGCGACGTCATCGTCGCGACCGGAGCGCACACCGATTCCTCGATCAACCAGCATCGGCTGCCCGGGCTGAACTTCTCCGCCGTGGCCAGCTACGAGCTGGTAGCCGCCGCGATGCGCGCGGCCGAGGGGATGTCCGGCGTGCATGTCGGATCCGTGGTGAGCAAGGACCATTTCTATTTCGCGAGCCCGTTTGCGGACCTGGAGCTCTACGGGCAGTACGGGATCCTGGGCGTGGAGATGGAGGCCGCCGGCCTGTTCGGGGTGGCCGCGGAGTTCGGCGCGCAGGCGGTGGCGATCCTGACCGTGAGCGACCATCTGCTCGACGGCAGCTCGGACATGAGCGCGGCCGAGCGGGAGACGCGCTTCGAGGGCGCGCTCCGGCTGGCGGTGGCCGCGGCGCACTGCTGAGCGCATTTGCTGAGCAGACGGCGCAGGACCTGGCTGAGGACCTGGCCGGCGGTGCCGGCGCAGGGCGCGGGAATGCCGTTGGTCAGGGCGTCGCGGGGATCAGCTCGGCGAGGGTGACGAAGCCGTAGCCGCGGGCCCGCAGGCCCTCGATGATCTGGGGGAGCGCCGCCGCATCGAGGGTCGAGCGGTCCTGGGGATGCGAGCCCACGTGCATCAGCACGATGCCGCCGGGGCGGGCCTGGTCGAGCACCCGCGTCGCCACCGATGCCGCCGAACGTCCACCGGAGGTGCCCTGCCAGCCGAGCGTGTCGGTCGTCCATCGGAACGGCACGTAGCAGCGGTCGTTGACGAGCCTGATCGTGCGGGCGTCGACCGCACCGCTCGGGAATCGGAAGTACGGCCGGGGATCCTGGCCACTGGCCGTCACGATCGCCGCGCGGGCGTCGTCGAGCTGAGCCCGCACCTGGGCATCCGACAGCGTGGGGAACTCGGGATGGCTCATCGAGTGATTCCCGATGGGGTAGGTCGCCGCGACCTGCCGCGCCAGGGCCGGATAGCTCTGGGCCCATCGGCCGGTGAAGAAGAAGGTCGCCGGCGTGCCGGTGCCGGCCAGGGTGCGCAGGATCGAGTCCACCCCATCGGCGTTGGCGCCGGCGTCGAAGGTCAGCGCGATCACCTTGCGCGACGAGACGACCGTCACGTCCTGCCCGCGCAGCGCCGTGGGGATGGAGCACGCGCCATCCGGAGCCGGGGCCGGCGCTCCCGGCGTCCCGGCCGCGGTGTCCCGCCGTGGCCCGGTCGTGCCGTCCGCCCCGCTCGATGCGGTGCTGACCTGAGGAGACGTCGTGGTCACCGCGTCGGGCGGTGGCGTCCCGGGTGTCTGCAGCGACGGCGTTCCGGATGCTTGCGCCTGCGATGACGGCGACGCGGCGCCCGACGAGCACCCGGCGGTCGCGCCGACTGCGGCGACCGCGGCGATCAGTGTGGCTACCAGGGCGGAGCGGGCCCAATCCCCCCGAATGCGGACCATGCTTCCATCGTCTCTTGATCGCCTTCCGGGCGGTAGGCCCCGAATCGTGATCTGATGCCCCGCGAGGCGCTTGCGCGATCCCGACCCTTGGAGAACCTGATGACACTCCCTAGCATCCCCGCCCCGAAGCGCTGCGTCCCGACGGGGCGCCGTACCGGCTTGGCCGTCGTCGCGGTTGCCGCCGGCCTCGCGTTGAGCGCCTGCAGTTCCGGCTCGGCGAGCAATACGGCCAGCTCCGTCGCCAACAGCGCCGGTGCCGCCGCCAGCTCGGCGGCGTCCGCCGCCGCGACCAACGCGAGCTCCGCGGCGACCGGCGCCTCGTCCGCCGCCTCGAGCGCGCTCGCCGGCTCGACGGCCCAGGACGGCGCGAAGGTCAACGCGAACACGGCCTCCGCGGCCGAGATTGCGGCCGCGCTGGACAAGGCCGGCGTGGCCAACGCGCAACGCTGGGCGCGGGAGATCGAGGAGTACCGCCCGTACACGGCCGCCGACATGCCCGACAAGCTCGGCAAGGAACTGGGCAAGTACGGCATCGACCGGGGCACCCTCGACAAGATCCTGGCCACGCTCAAGGCGTCCTGAGGTGGCCGACCCGGCCGACCCCGCCGACCCCGCCGACCCGGCCGACCCGGGCACCTCCGACGCGGCCCTGGTCCGGCGGCTGCGGCGGGCCATCGTGCTGATGGCGGTGCTGATCCTGCTCGGCCTGCTGGCTGAGCTCACCATGCTGCGGCACTGGAAGGGCCCCCTGCAGCTGGTGCCATGGGGTGTCGCGATGGCGCTGCTGGCCGCCGCGGGTCTGCTGTGGCGCGACGCCACCTCAAGGACGCCGGTGCTCATCGCCCGCACGCTCGCCGCGGCCAGCGCCGCCGCATCGCTGCTGGGGGTGTGGGAGCACGTGGCCGGCAACCTGGAGACCGCGCCGCTGTCGGTGGCCTGGGCCAGCCGCTGGGACGCGTTGTCGCCGACCGAGCAGCTATGGCAGGCGGCCACCGGTGGGGCGGGGATCGCGCCGCCGTTGGTCCCGGGCTTCCTGGCGCTGGTCGGCGTCCTGCTCTGCTGCGCGACGATCGGGCCGCCTCGACGCTCCGGCAGCACCGCGCACTGAGGTTTTGCGCGTGTCGACCTCCCGGTCCCGGTCCCCGTGCCGACAATGTCCACAAGGGGACCGGGTCGTGGGGCCCTGGCATGCCGGGTCAGCGCCGGGAGGAGCAGATGCCGCAGCTATCGCGCCGAGGCCTGCTGCGCGTCGGCGCCCTCGGCGCCGGGCTGGCCGCCGTGTCCGCCATGTCCGGATGCGCTACGCCGCTGGCAGGCGGAGTGCCCATCGACGTCCGGGATCCAGGCTCGCCGGCCACGTCTCGCGACGGCGCATCGCCACCCTCGAGTGCCGCTCCTGAGCCGATCGGCGATGGCTCGACCGCCCGCACCGGACCGCAGCCGCACCAGCCGACCCCGGCCCGCCTCGACATCGGCACCGTCCCGCCGCAGTTCGTCGTCGTCTCCTGGGACGGAGCCGCGGAGCTGCCGTCCGGGCTGCTGTCCAGGTTCCGGCGGGTCGCCCAAGAGGTGGGCGGCGCGATGACCCTGTTCCTGTCGGGGATCTATGTCATTCCGGAGGCCCACCAGAAGGCCTACCGGCCGCCCCGACGGCCGGCGGGGACATCGGACATCTCGTTCCTGACCGAGGCCAGCGTCCGACGGACCATCGTCGGCATCGGCGAGGCGTGGCGCGAGGGCCACGAGATCGGCACCCACTTCAACGGGCACTTCTGTGGACCGCGCGGAGTCGCAGCCTTCAGCGAGGCCGATTGGCGCGCGGAGATCGACGAGGCCTACCGGTTGGTGTCGACCTGGCGCAGCATCACCGGCATGACCGATCTGCCGGCGCTGCCGTTCGACTACCGGGCCGAACTGGTCGGGTCCCGGACCCCCTGCCTGGAAGGTCGGCGGCGGCTGCTGCCGGTGGCCAAGGAAATGGGTTGGCGCTACGACTCCAGCGGCACCCGCCGCCAGACCTGGCCGGATCGAGACGAGCACGGCCTGTGGGACGTGTCGATGGCGACGATCCCGCTGGGCCACCGCGAGGTGCTCAGCATGGACTACAACTTCATGGTTCAGTTCTGCAAGGGCAATCCGTCGGCGGGCACCGCCGCAGAGCGCGCCACCTGGCGCGCCAGGACCCGGGACGCGCTGCTGGCCGGGTTCGACCGGGCGTACGCCGGCAATCGCGCCCCGCTCATTCTCGGCAACCATTTCGAGCAGTGGAACGGCGGGATCTACATGGATGCCGTCGAGGACGCGATCCGGGAGATGGCCGCCAAGCCGGGCGTGCGATTCGTCTCGTTCCGGCAGCTCATCGACTGGCTGGAGGCGCAGGATTCGGCCACGCTGGCGGCGCTGCAGCGGCTGGACGTGGGTCGGGCGCCCCGGGGTGGCTGGGCCGGCCTCGGTGCCGGTCCGGGCGCCGGATCCGCCACCGCACCCTCCGATCAGGCCGGACGCAGCGCCTCGAAGAGCACCACCACCTCGTCGTAGTAATCCCGGCTGATCCCGACCCGGCGCATCCCGATCCGCTCCGCGACCCGTTGCGAGGGCAGGTTCTCCGGATCGGTCACGGCGACGACGCGGTCCAACCCGTGGGTCAGGCCGTGCGCGAGGACCGCGCGGGAGGCCTCGGCGATGTAGCCGCGCCCCGTGTGCGACGGGTGCGCTCGCCAGCCGATCTCGATGTCCCAGGTCTCGCTCGGCCCCGGCAGGATCGCCGGAGGTCGAAGGGCCGGTGACGTCGCGGTGGCCGCGCCCTGGCTGCCGGATGGTGGGATCGGCTTGAGCATCACCAGGCCCACAACCTGCCCGGCGTCGGGGCCGTCGCGCAGTTCGATGGCCGGGATGCCGAGCAATCCGTCGTCGTAGCCGGCGAACCGGGTCAACGCCGCCCGGGCGTCATCCTCGGTCGCGCAGACCGCACTCGGGATGAACCGGGCGATCCCAGGATGCCGGTGGATGCCCAGCACCGCGGGCAGGTCGACCTCGGTGAAGGGCCGCAGCCGCAGCCGGTCGGTGGTCAGCGTGATCACGGTCTGGCAGCCTACGGGCCGTCCGGGCGGTGCCACTCGTACGGCGTGGTCGTGCCGACTTTCACCAAGCCCGAGCGCTCCAGGATCGGCCGCGAGTATTCCGTGGAGTCGCTGGTCATCAGGGTCTTGCCGCGGGCCAGGGCCGAGCGGGCCCGGGCCGCGGTCAGCGCCCGGTAAACACCGCGGCCGCGCCACGATGCGCGGGTGCACCCACCCCAGATCCCGGCGAACTGCGTGCCGGGCTCGGGTTCGAGACGGCCGGCACAGACGATCTGGTCACCGTATTCCGCGATCCACAGCTCCAGGTCGTCGCGCCCCGTGGCCATCCGCTGCAGCAGGCTCTCCGCCGCCCCGGGGTAGGAGCGCCCGAACACCTCGTCCTGCATCGCCGTCATCCGGCGTACGTCGTCTGCCGCGGTGATCGTGCGCAGGGTGACGCCGTCGGGCAGCGGCACGTCGACCGCGAGCAGGGCCGCCTCGCCGACCATGATCGACTCGGGTTCGGCGGGGGTGAAGTCGGCGGCCAGCAGCGCCTCATGGAGCCCGGGCGCGTGGTCGTGCGCCCGGGTCTTCCACTCCACCTCGGAGATATGCGGGTCGGCCGCGAAGTGGGCGCGGACGCGGTCGACCAGCTCGCGCACGGCCGAGGCAGGCAACGGCGCGCCGGTCTCGTCGATCAGGCTGCGGTAGGTGACGAAGCCACGGCCCGCGGCGTACTCGGCCGCAACCACCGGGCCGATGAACTCCCAGCGCAGCGCTCCGGACAGGCTGGTCGGGTCGCGGAGCTGCTCGTCGTAGGCCCGCAGGTAGGTCGCAGCCAGGTCTGCGTCCGGATCGGCGTCGGGGGGTGGCTGCATGGCGGCGAGTATGACGGCGGAACCGCAACGGCCTCAAGACATTTCCATCGGTCTCGGCCAGGATGGCGGGCATGGAATCCCTCAGGCATCGCGAGTCGATCGAGATCAACGCCCCGCCGGAGACCGTGTATGACCTGGTCACGGACGTTTCCCGGACCGGTCAGTGGAGTCCGGTGTGCAAGGAGAGCTGGTACAAGGACGGCGGCGGGCCCCGGGTCGGCGCCGTGATCGTCGGCAAGAACGTGACGCCGCAACGGGAGTGGCAGACCGAGTCGGAGGTGGTGGCCGCCGACCGGCCGCGCGCCTTCGCCTGGGTGGTCAACGGGAACGTGGCGCGGTGGGGTTATGAGTTGGAGCCGCTCGACGACGGGGCGCGGACCCGGCTGACGGAGAGCTGGGAGGTGCTCCCGAGCGGCGTGGAGTTCTTCTCGCACAAGTACGGCGACGACGCGGGCGCCCAACTGGACGAACGGCGCCGGGCCGCCCTGGAGGGCATCCCGGCAACCCTCGCGGCGATCAAAAGGGTCGTGGAGGCGGAATGAGTCGTGTCGAGTTCCCCACCGAACTCGGTGGGGAACTCGACACGGTCCTCAGGCGCCGCGGCAAACGCCGTCGGCCCGGGCCGCCGCCTCGACCGCGGCCGCCACGGCGGGGGCCACCCGGTGGTCGAACGCGATCGGCACGATGTAGCGGGGGTGCAGTTCGTCGCCGACGACCTCCGCGATGGCGCGGGCCGCGGCGAGCTTCATGTTCTCGGTGATCTTCGTGGCGCCGGCGTCGAGAGCGCCGCGGAAGATGCCGGGGAACGCCAGCACGTTGTTGATCTGATTCGGGAAATCGCTACGGCCTGTAGCGATCACGGCGGCGATGTCCTGGATCAACTCCGGCCGGATCTCCGGGTCGGGGTTGGCCATCGCGAACACCAGCGGGTCCTTGGTCATCGACAACACATCGTCGACCGTGAGCAGATCCGGCCCGGACAGCCCGACGAAGACGTCCGCCCCGCGGATCACGTCAGTGATCGTGCCGGCCAGGCGCTCGGGATTGGTGTTCTCCGCGAACCACTGCTTGCTCGCGTTCAGGTCCTCGCGACCGGTGTGCACGGCGCCCTGCCGGTCGACGCCGATGATGTTGTCCACCCCGGCGGCCATCAGCATCTTGCTGACCGCCACCCCGGCGGCGCCCACACCGGCGACCACGATCTTGAGGTTGCCGTGCTTCTTGCCGACGATCTTGAGCGCGTTCTCCAAGCCGGCCACGGTCACGATCGCCGTGCCGTGCTGGTCGTCATGAAACACCGGGATGTCCAGGGCCTCGACCAGCCGCGCCTCGATGTCGAACGCCCCCGGGGCGGCGATGTCCTCCAGGTTGATCCCGCCGAACGTCGGCGCCAACGCGCGAACGATCTCGACGATGCGATCGGGGTCCTTGGTGTCCAGGCAGATCGGGAAGGCGTCCACCCCGCCGAAGCGCTTGAACAGCTGCGCCTTGCCCTCCATCACCGGCATCGCGGCGTACGGTCCGATGTCGCCCAGCCCGAGCACCGCGGTGCCGTCCGACACCACCGCGACGGTGTTCTTGCGGATCGTATAGCGGTGCGAGAGCTCGCGATCCGCCGCGATCGCCGAGCAGACCCGCGCGACGCCGGGGGAGTAGGCCATCGCCAGGTCGTCCATGCCCCGGATCTCCACCGAGGAGTCCACGGTGATCTTGCCGGCGTCGTGCAGGGCGAAGGTCCGGTCCTCGCAGTGCAGCAGCTCGACACCCTCGACCCGTTCCACGGCCGCCCGGATCCGGTCCTGGTGGGCCACGTCGGCGCAGTAGACGATCACGTCTTCGGTGAGATACGCCGTCTTGAGTTCGAAGCCCTCGAGGGCGTTGATGTTGCCGCCCGCCTCGCCGATGGCGACCGCCAGGGCGCCGAGTGTGCCGGGTCGATCGGCCAGCCGGACGCGCAGGCGCAGGGAATAGGCAGGAGAGGGCGACTTCGGTGACATGACGCGAAAATATCCCACGTCGTGACGTGCTCGGGACGCGGTCCGGTCGTGGCACCGCGGGCCGTCGCCTCGTGCCGGGGGCGTCGCGTCGCGCTGAGGGCCGTGCTGACGCGGTGGTCGGCCGCTAGCGTGGCGCGATGGAGATCGACCTGGTGGGCCGCGAGCCGCAGCTGACCGAGGCCTGGACCCGGGTCTGCGCGGACCTCGCGGGGGTCACCGTCACCGTGGCCGACATCACCGCACTGGACTGCGACGCCGTGCTCTCCCCGGCCAACTCGTTCGGCTTCATGGGCGGCGGCGTCGATCTGGCCTATGCCCAGGCGTTCGGCCCGCACCTGGAACCCCGGGTGCGAGCGTCGATCGCGGACCGCTGGGGCGGCGAACTCCCGGTCGGCTGCGCCGAGATCGTCGCGACCGCCCCCAGCCCCGGCGCCGGGTCGATCCCCTGGCTGGTCGTCGCGCCGACCATGCGGGTGCCGCAGCGGATCGCGGGCACCGTCAACGCCTATCTCGCCGCCCGGGCGGCGCTGCGGCTCATCGCCTTCGGCTGCTTTCCCGGCGATGCCGCGACGTACCGCGAGTACGCCGGGACGCCGATCCGCGACGCCGTACGACGCCTGGCCGTCCCCGGCCTGGGCACCGGCACCGGCGCGCTGCCTCCGCTGGTCTGCGCGCGGCAGGTACGCGCGGCGATCGAGGAGATCCGGGACGACGCGGGCGCCGACGCCGCCCCGCGCGATATGGCCACGGCGCTGGCCCGACATCGCGAGCTTGCCGGCGGCTGACGGCGGCCCGCTCGGTGTCAGCCGGTCAGGGCCCGCTCCAGGTCGGCCCGCAGGTCGTCGTACGACTCCAGGCCCACCGACAGCCGCAGCACGTCCGGGCCCGGTCGCGCATCGGCGGCGACCGGCCGGTGGGTCAGCGCGGCCGGGTGCTGGATCAGGGAATCGACGCCGCCGAGGGAGACCGCGTGCGTGATGAGGCGGACGCGGTCGACGACCGCCATGGCCCGGCGCATCCCCGCCTCGGGGCCGCCGGCGACCTGGACCGCGATCATCGCGCCCGGACCCCGCATCTGGCGCCCGACCAGTCCGAGCGGGTCGCCGTCGGGCAGCCCCGGATACTGCACCCGAGCGACGTTCGGCGCCTCGCTCGCCAGCCACGCGGCCAGGCGCTGCGCGGTCGCCTGCTGGGCGCCGACCCGCAGCGGGAGGGTCTGCAGGCCGCGGTGCAGGAGGTACGCCGCGAGCGGGTGCACGATCGCGCCCGTGACCGCCCGGACCCGGCGCAGCGCCGCCGCCCACGCCCCGTCGCAGGCCACCACGTCGCCGTGTCCGCCCAGATATTTCGTGCCGCTGTGCAGCACCAGGGCCGCGCCGTGGGCGGCGGGGTTCTGCAGGGCCGGCGTGGCGAACGTGTTGTCCGCCAGGACCGGCACCCCGCCCTCGGCCACCGGGCCGCCGGCGGCGGTCACCACCGCCGCGATATCGACGAGTTGCAGGGTGGGGTTGCCGGGCGTCTCCAGGATGACCAGGCAGGTGTCGGGTCGGATGGCGTCGGCGACCCGCTCCGGTGTGCAGAACGTGGTCTCGGTGCCCAGCAGGCCGGTGGCCAGAACGTGGTCGGTCCCGCCGTACAGCGGCCGGATCCCGATGACGTGCGATCCCGACCCTGGGCGGCACCTTCTTGGCGGGCGGCGAGCACGGCGGCGGTGACGGCCGCCATCCCGGAGGAGAAGGCGACGGCCTGGGCGGTGCCCTCCAGCGCGGCCAGCGCGGTCTCGAACCGCGCGACCGTCGGATTCCACAGCCGCTGGTAGATGAGCCCGCCGGATTGGCCAGATCGGTGTGGTTCGCCGGGTCGGCCTCGCCGGGTCGGCCTCGCGGGGTCAGCCGCCGGTGAGCCGCCCGCCGGTGATGACGCGGGCGGCATCCGCCAGGGTGCGGCGGGTCTCGGGCACCCAGAGGTCACCGACGTAGGCGTGGTGCGCGCCGGGGTAGACGGTCAGCCGCGTCGGTGTCCCGGCGGCCTGGGCCTTCGCCGCGAAGCGCTGCACGTCCGGCAGGAAGATGTCGTGATCCCCCTGGTAGAGATGCAGCGGCGGGAGGCCGCCGAGGTGATCCGACAACGGGCTCACCATCGGATCCGTGAGCTCCCGCGGACCGGCCCAGCACCGCGCCGCGGCGGCCAGGGTCACGCAGCGCAGGGTCACGTCGCGGGGCTCCAGGGCCTTGGCGGCCGGATTGGTCATGCTCGCCTCGACCCACGGGAAGAAGAGCACCAGCGCATCGGCCGCCGGACCGCCCCGATCCCGGCTCCGGATGGCATGCGCGAGCGCGAGCCCGCCACCGGCCGAGTTCCCCGCCACCACGACGCGGCTGCGCGGGTGAGAGAGGTTGCGCTCGCGGGGTGCGCTCGCGGCCCGGTGAACCCCGTCCATGACCTCGTCGAGCAGCGCCAGCGCCGCGTCCACCTGGTGCTCGGGGGCCAGGCCGTAGGCGGGGACGGTCAGATTCGCCCCGGTCGTCTCCGCCAACCAGGCCAGCGTCGCCCACTGTCGATCCGACATCGGGAACAGGTAACCACCGCCGTGCAGATAGACCAGTTCCGCCCGGGGCCCGGCCGCCGACGCCTGGCGTGGCTCCAGGCGCAGCACGGGGCGCCCCCGCACGACGTACCGCTGCTGGCGATAGCGCCGCAACAGCCGCCGCGGCGGCGGGGCGCCGGCGCGCGCGGGATCGAGGGCCGCGAGCATCGCCGCCGGGTCGGGATCGTCCTGCGGACGGTTGCGCAGGCGGGCCCACCCGCGAGCAGCGGTCAAGGCCAGCGACGTCACTCCTCCACCGGCGCGGCGGGGGCGGGGATGGCGGACAGGTCGTACGGCGTGCGCTGGTAGACGTAGTAGTTCAGCCAATTGGAATAGAGCAGGAAGGCGTGCGACCGCCAGGTGACCAGGGGTTTTTGGGTCGGGTCGTCCCCGGGGTAGTAGTTCACCGGCACCGCGATGTCCAGCCCCCTGGCTACGTCCCGCTCGTATTCGGCGGCCAGGGTGCGCCGCTCGTATTCCGGGTGCCCGGTCACAAACAGCTGCCGCTGATCCCGGCTGGTGGCCAGATAGACCCCGGCCCGGTCCGACTCCGCGATGAGCTCGAGCCCGTCCGCGGCCAGGATCGCCTCGCGGGCCACGCCGGTGTGCCGTGAGTGCGGGGCCGGGAAAACCTCGTCGAACCCCCGCACGATGTGGGCGTGCCGCTGCAACACCCGGTGCTCGAAGACCCCGAACATCTTTTCCGGCAGCTCGAACTTGGGGACGCCGAAGTGGTGATAGAGCCCGGCCTGGGCGCCCCAGCACGTGTGCAGCGTGGAAAAGACGTGCTCCCGGCTCCACTCCATGATCTGCACGAGCTCGTCCCAATAGTCGACGTCCTCAAACGCCATCAGCTCCACCGGGGCGCCGGTGATGATCAGGCCGTCGTACTTGTCGTCACGCACCTGATCGAAGGTCGTGTAAAACGCCGCCAGGTGCTCCCCGGGAGTGTGCGTCGCCTCGCGCGACCGCATGCGGACCAGCGTGAACTCCACCTGCAGCGGGGAATTCCCGAGCAAGCGCAGCACCTGCGTCTCGGTGTCCACCTTGGTGGGCATCAGGTTTACCATCGCGATCCGCAGCGGCCGAATGTCCTGGTGCACCGCGCGGTCCTCCGGCATGACGAAGACGTTTTCCGCATTGAGCGTGGCGCGGGCGGGCAGGTCGCGGGGAATCTTGACGGGCACCGACGTACTCCTCCGGCAGGCGAGGCGAGGCTGGGCCCGGACGGTGCTGCCCGACCGGGCCTGGGAGACACGAGGGTAAGGCGCGCACGGGTTTGCGTGCGGGGCCGTTTCCGATCGTGGGCACGCGCTAGCATCGAAGACGTCTCCCTGGGCGTCCCCGCCTCCGATCTGCGGCGCGTCCGTCGGTGCTCGGGGCCACATGGACCTCATGCCGTACACCGCCGTCCGAGCAGGGAGTACGCATGGGAAAGCACTACAGCGAGGCCTCGCGTCGAACGCAGCGCGGGCTGCATCTCGGCGGTCTCGGGGTGGCGGTGCTCGCCCTGCTCGGCGGGGTGGTGGCCGGTGGCGGGGTGCCCTGGTTCGTCGTGGCCGTCGTGGCCCTGGTCGGGCTCGCTATCGCGCTCTGGAATCGGCGCCAGCCCGGCGACGCAGTGGCGCCGCCTGCTCTGCCGTTCGTCGCGTCGGCTTCGCCGGCGCCCCGTCCGCCCGCAGCGGTGCCGCCCGCCGAACCCGTCAAGCGCCCGGTGTCGTCCTAACCTCGGCCCGCCCGCGCGACGAGCGGTTTCACCTGCTCATACCCTGGTATCAGGAGGGGCGCGGTCAGCGGGTCAGCAGCACCAGCACCTCGGCGTGGTCGGTGTGCGGGAACATGTCGAACAGCCGCGCGCGGACCGGGCGCAGCGCCGGCATCCGGCGCAGATCCGCGGCCAGGGTCGCCGGATTGCAGCTGGAATACAGCACCGTCGACAGCGCTCCGGTGGCGGCGGCGTCCTGCAGTCCGCCCGCGAGCTCGGCGCCGATGCCCCGGCGTGGCGGGTTCACGATCACGGTGTCGGCCGCCACCTCGGCCAGGCGCTGCAGCGCGTACCCGGTGGCATCGCCGGCCTCGAAGGTGACGGCCAGGCCCGCCTCGGCCGCTGATCGGCGCGCCCCGGCCACCGCCGCCGTCGACACCTCGACCCCTCGCACCGGCACCTGCGCGCCCACCATCCGTGCGGCGTGCAACGCGAATCCCCCTACCCCGCAATAGAGGTCGAGGACGGATCGGGGTGCCGAGCCGGCGATCCAGGCCGCCGCCTCGCGGTAGAGCTCGCCCGCGACGGGGGTATTGGTCTGCAGGAACGCCCCGGGGTGCACGTGCAGCGTCACATCGCCCACCCGCAGGGGCAGCGCCGACTCGGCGGTGATCACCAGCTCCACGTCGCCCTCCGGCACGGCCTTATGCTCGCTCAGGAGGTTGACGCTGACCACGCGCGGCGCTCGCAGCCCGGCGGCCTGCAGGCTCACGCGCAGCTCGTCCAGTCCGCGCCGGATCTTGCCGACCTGGCCCTCCGAGCGCAGCACGAACCGGATCATCGCCTCGGGGGCGGGATCGTTCGTCTCGACCAGGTGCAGCTGCTTGAGTTCGCCGGTGCGGCGTGGCACGTCGTACGGCCTCAGCCCCAGCCGCGCCACGAACTGCCCGAGCACGGGCAGCGCGGCTCGCGCGTACGGCCCGAGAATCCCGCAGCCGCGCAGGTCCACCCCGGTGCCGTCGGGTCGAAGGATGCCGAAGGTGGGCGCCTCGGGCGTCCCGCCCACCACCATCTTCGTCTTGGCGCGAAATTCCGACTCGGCCGACGGGCAGGGATCCTCCCACGTCAGGCCCTGCGCCCCGGGGAGATCGGCGAGGTGCGCGCGGACGGCGGCGTCCTTGGCGGCGAGCTGGTCGGCGTAGGGCGTCTCGATCCGCGCACACGACCGGCACGCGCCCGCCTCGAAGTACCCGCACCGCACGCCAACGATTGTCTCGCGGACGTCCGGGGTACGGCGCGCGCGGGCCCAACCCAGAGGAGTCGTGTCGAGTTCCCCACCGAACTCGGGTGGGAACTCGGCACAGCTTCGGCTCGGTCGACGCCTGCGAGGTAGCCTCGACGCAGGCCGCGCACCCCCGGAGGCGAGTCGTGACGACGTACGACGTGCTCTTCGTCGACGACGAGGACGACCTGGCGCGCAGCACCGTCGACTATCTGACCGCCTTCGGGATCGCCGCGCACAGCGTCGGTACGGCGCAGGACGCGCTGGCCCTCCTGCGCGGCGGCGACCCGGTGCGCCTGCTCCTGCTGGACGTCAACCTGCCGGGCATGAGCGGTTTCGACCTGTGCCGCCGGCTGCGCGCCGACCCCACGACGCAGGCCCTGCCGATCCTGTTCCTGTCGGCCCGGCGCAGCGACGACGACGAGATCCTCGCCCTCAGCCTGGGCGGCGACGATTACCTGCGTAAGCCGTTTTCGCTGTCGGTGCTGCTCGCCAAGGTGCGGCGCATCCTGACCCGGCTGGAGCGGGAGGGCGCCGGCGAGGGCCCGGTCCCGTACGACGACGGCCACCTGCGCTGGGACCCGAATGCCGACCGGTTCTGGGTCGATGGCTCCGAGCTGACCCTGCCGGCGATGGAACACCGGCTGCTGCGCTACTGCCTGGAGCACCGCGGCAAGGTCCTGACCAAGCGGGAACTCTTCGCCGGGGTCTGGGGGGACGCGATCACCGGCGAGGGGACGCTGACGGTGCACGTCCGGCGGTTGCGCACCCGCATCGAACCCGACCCGGACCAGCCGACCTACCTGCGCACCGTGCGGGGTCGCGGTTACCTCTTCGAGGGACCGATCCCGTGACCGCACCGCCGGGCCGCACCAGGCGGCTGCGGACCTGGCCGCTGCTGGTGAGCCTGTGGCTGGGCGCGGCGGTCGGGACCGCCGTCGTCGCCGGTACCGTTGCGAGCCCTCTGCCGACCGTGGACGTGGCGGCCGCGAACGACCTGGTCCGCACCGCCGAGCACACCTGGCCCGAGCTGGACCGGGCCGCCCTGGACCGGGCCGGGCCGGACTACACGGTGGTCGACGGGCAGGGACGGGTGCTGGCCTCCCGCGGCGCACCGGTGACGGACCAACTGGCTGCCGTCCGCGCCCGGGCCGCCGCGCTTGACGTGATGCGTGACGGCGCGGTCGTCGGCCGGGTGTTCGTGGCCGATCCGACCGTTGCCGTGGTGAGCGTGCGGGCGGACCGGATCGCGCGTGTCGCGACCGGGACGATGGCCGCTCTCGCGGTGCTGGCCACGGCCTGGGTGTGGTGGCTGCGGCGCCGGGTCGTCACCCCCTTCGCGCGCTTGCAGGAGTTTGCAGCCGATGTCGCGGCGGGCCGGCTGGACGCGCCGCTGCAGATGGACCGGTCCCACCTGTTCGGGGCGTTCAGCGAGAGTTTCGATGTGTTGCGCTCCCAACTCACCCGGGCCCGCGAGGCCGAGCGCGCCGCCACCGACAGCAAACGCACCCTGGTCAGCCAGCTCGGCCACGACATCAGGACCCCGCTGGCCTCCATCGGCGCTACCGCGGAGCTGCTCGCCGTGGGGGAGGAGGATGCCGTACGTCGGGAGCGGCTGAGCGTCGTCCTGGCCAAGGTCGCCCAGATCGACGCCCTGGTGGAGGAGCTGTTCGAGGCCAACGCTGAGCAGTTGGAGGCCCTGCCGGTCGAGCCGGAGCCGCACCCCGCCGCCGCGCTTGCCGACCTGGTGCGCCGAGCCGATGTGACCGGAATCGTGGCGGCCGTCGAGCTCGCCGAGGCCCTCATCGAGCTGGACCCTCGGCGTACGCAGCAGGTCTTGGACAACATCCTGGGCAACGCGGCCAAATACGGCGCCCCGCCGGTCACTGTCACCGGCGGCCTCGCCGAAGCCCGGCTCTACGTGGTGACCATCCGCGACCATGGCCCAGGGGTGGCGACCGACGAGCTGGCCCGGCTCACCGCGCAACGCTTCCGCGGCGCCAAAGCCGCGGGCTCCCCGGGGTTCGGGCTCGGCCTATTCACCGCGAACTGGCTCATGGAGCGCATGGGTGGCGCGCTGACCTGCCACGTGCTCCCCGGCGGGTTCGCGGTGGTGCTGGAGTTCCGCTGTGCTTGACCGGTGCTGGCGTTCCGCTGTGCCTGACCGGTGCCGGCGAATTAGGCGAGCCGTAGGAATTCGGCAAGGACTTCGTAGCCGGGCCGTTCCTACCCTCGGAGCATGACCACGATGACCTCGACTCCGGCCGGCCCCGCGAACGCCCCGAACCCCGCGGCCGTGGCCCGGCGCGCCGTCATCAGCACCGACCGCCTGACCAAGACGTTCTCCCACGCGGGGGTGCAGCAGCACGTGCTGCGCAACCTCGACCTGACCATCTATGCCGGCGACTTCACGGTGATCATGGGCCCGTCCGGCGCCGGGAAGTCCACTCTGCTGTACGCCCTGTCCGGCATGGACACCCCGACCCTCGGCACGATCACCTTCGACGGTGAGGACATCTCGGGCTACTCCCCGGACAAGCTCGCCGTCTTCCGGCGCCGCCGCTGCGGGTTCGTGTTCCAACAGATCCATCTGCTCGATGCGCTGTCCCTGCTGGACAACGTCATGGCGGTCGGGCTGCTGACGGGACGCCGGGGGGACGTCCGTCGCCGCGCCGCCGACCTCTTCGAGCGGGTCGGCCTCGACGAGGCGACCCGCCGCAAGTTCCCCGCGATGATCTCCGGGGGTGAGGCGCAGCGCGCCGCCGTGGTGCGCGCCATGATCAACGACCCGGCAGTCCTGTTCGCCGACGAGCCCACCGGACAGCTGAATTCGGAGTTCGGCCAGCGAGTTCTGGACCTGCTGAGCATGCTGCACGACGACGGCCAGACCGTCGTCATGGTCACCCACGATCTGCGCTCGGCGCTGCGCGGCAACCGGATCCTCTACCTGCGCGACGGCGCCATCCACGGCGAGCTTGACCTGGGTGTCTACCGCCCGGAGCGGGTCACCGCCGCCCAAGAGCGGCACGTCCGGCACGTCCGGCACGACCAGCTCACGGGCTTCCTCGCCGAGATGGGCTGGTAACCCGGCGATGGGGACCGTCCTGCTGCTGGCACGGCGTACCGTCCGACGCCAGCGCCTCCAACTCGCCACCACCCTCCTGCTCGTCGCGCTCGCCGCCATGATGATCAACCTCGGCGTCATCGCGGCCACCGACTACCCGGCCGCCCAGCGGGGCGTCGCCGAGCGGCTGCACACCGCCGACCTGCAGGTGCACGGCGCCGACCGGGCGGCGATCGCCTCGGTGGCCGCGCATCTGCGCCACGACCCGCGGGTCCAACGCGTCGATGAGCGCGCCGACCGGGAGGCGTGGGGCAGCGTGACCTACAACGGCGGCACCACCCCGACGAACCTGGTGTTCTTCGTCCCGGATGAGCACACCGACCTCGGCCGTAGCGACATCGTCGAGTCGGCCCAGACCAGCTACGCCGACCCGGTCTGGCTGCCCTATATCTACAAGGTCGGCGGTGGCTACCGGCTCGGCGACGCCTTCCCCGTGACGATCGGCCAGACCACCCGCACCTTCCGGGTCCAGGGCTTCTTCGAGAACCCCTCCTTCGGGATGATGACGATGGGCTACTCGGGTCTGGGGGTGACCCAGGCCCAGCTGGACGCGCTCGGCACCGGTAGCGCCCCGGTGCCCCCGGGCACCGTCCTGGAGGTGCGGACCGTCCCGGGCGAGCGGGCCGACGCCGTCGCCACTGCGGCGATGGACCAGGTCAAGGCCGAGTACGTCGCCAAGGGGCTGGAACCGCCGCAGATCTGGAGCGAGCCCTACGACCTGGTCGAGGTCGCCGCGATGACCGGCGCCCGCATTTACGCCGTCAGCCTCGTCGCCTTCGCGCTCCTGATCGCCCTGGTCGTCATGGTCGTCGTCCGGTTCGTCATCCGCACCGCCGTTCTGCAGGACATGACCGCGATCGGCACGCTGTCGGCCGGCGGCGTCACGGCCGCCCAGTCGCTGGCGGGGATCGCGCTGCCGATGGTCGCGACCGCCGCGGCCGGCTCGGCCGTCGGAGTGGCCACGTCGTACGGCGTCCTGCCCGGCCTGCGGGACTCCCTCATCGCCCAGACCGGCATCCGGTGGTCCCCCGGGGTGAGCCCGCTCGGTGCGGCGGCCGCGATCCTGCTCCTGGTCGTCGCCGCGGCCGTGACCGCCGGGCTGGCCGCCCGGCAGGTCCGTCGGGTCAGCGCGGTTCAGGCCGTCCGTGGCGGCGAGGACGCGCACAGCTTCCGGCGTACCGTCCTTCCCCTCGCGACGACCCGCGGCCACCTCGGCGCGCTGCTCGGCGTCAAGCAGGCGCTGCAGCACGCCTCGCAGAACGCGATGGTCGCGGTGGTCATCGCGCTGGTGACCGTCGCGGGGATCTTCTCGGCTGCGCTCTACACCGACGTCATCGGCAGCCGGGCGGCGTTCACCCGGATCATGATCGGCGATCTGGCGCCGGTCCAGGTGCAGCTGGCCAAGAACGGTGCCGGCGTGCCCGAGCCCGCCGCCCGCGCCGACCTGCTCCGCCAGATCGAAGCCACCCCCGGCGTGCGCAAGGCGTTCCCGTTCGACGTCCGCGGGGCCTCTGCCGGTGGCGTCGCGATCTCGCTCGCGGTCACGCAGGACTTCGGCCGGCAGGATGACAGCTCGATCTATGTGGGGCGAGAGCCCCGCCACGACAACGAGATCGCCATCGGCGGACGGTTGGCCGAGCGGATCGGCCACGGTGTCGGCGACACGATCTCGGTCGAGGTCGGCGGCGCCCGGCGCGACTATCTGGTGACCGGGCTGCTGTCGACGGTCCAGTTCCTGGGGATGAAGGCCGAGCTCACGACGGATGGCTACCGCCGCCTGATCCCCGCGTACCAACCCGACTACGTCAACGTCTATCTCAACCCCGGCACGACCGTCGCGCAGTTCCGCGACGCCCTGGCCGCCACCGAAACTCCAGCCGCCCGGTCCCAGATCGCCTCGGTCGTCGACTCGGCCGATCTGCTGTCCAGCCAGATCGATGTGTACATCGAGATGTGCGGCTACCTCGCCGTGGGCATCCTCGTCGGGACCGCCGTCGTGATCTGCCTGGTCATCGGCCTAGTGACCGCGACGATGATCGTGCGGACCCGGCGTTCGCTCGGCGTCCGCAAGGCGTTGGGGTTCACCACGGCCCAGCTCGTCGGGCAGACGGTGATGACCTATCTGCCCGTCGTCGTGGTGGGGTCGCTGCTGGGCGCGGGGCTGGGGCTGGTGCTCGTCGAGCCCGCGCTCGTGGGGTTGCTGCGTAGCGCCGGAATCATGGCGCTGTCGTTGACGATCCAGCCGTACGTCGTGGGCGGGCTGGTCCTGGCGATCGTGGTGCTGGCCACGGCCCTGATCGTGGCGCAGGCCGGTCGGATCCGGCGGATCACGCCCTATCGCCTGTTCCAAGACGCCTGAGCCGAGCCGCGCCCGACGGGGCCACAGAGCTGTGTCGAGTTGGCCACCGAGTTCGGTGGGGAACTCGACACGACTGTGGCCGGTTGCGCCGCTCGGGCTCCCGTCGCCGCGTGGACCGCCCAGGCGCCCGTGCGGTCCCTGCGTGACGACCGGTCAGGGCAGCACCGGCACCCCGTGCTGCCGAGCGCTACCGGCCAGCCGCTGGTCAAAGGTCGCCAGTCGCCCCCCGGAGTCCAATGCCGCCTGAAGCACGACCGCGTCGGGCATGCGCAGCCCCGAGTTCGCGCGCAACAGCGCAAGATCTATCGGCCGGGAGGGGGCCATCTCGTCGATCCCGTAGCGGCGCAGTAGCGCCTCGGCCTCGGCGGCCCGGCGAGCCCGGGCTGGCTTGACCAAGGCTTCGGCGAGGGTTAAAGACGGGGTGGCCAGCGCCTGTTCCGGGGTGTTGGCCAGAATCTGCGCGGCGTTGAGGTGATGAGTGTCGTCGCGGGTGAGCAGCGCGATCAGAACGCTGGCATCGAGGACGATCACGCGGGCCACTCGTCGCGCAGCCGCTCCCGGTCGCCGGGCTCGAAGCAGTCTTCGAAGCCACCGGACGTCGCCAAGATGTCGGCGAGTCGCTGCTCGTAGGCGGACTCATGCCGTTCCTCGACCGCGCGTTTGCCCTCGGCGATCAGCCGGCGCAGCAAGCGAGCCCGCGACTCCTCCGGCCAGGCCTGGGCCGCGACATCCAGGGCAGCAGCGATCTCGTCGGTCTCGGTCACCATGTGGCGGGGACGCGTCGTGGGCATTCCAGAGTGTAACACCGACTAGCCGCGTGCAACACCGGCATGGCGGGCTCAATGGGCCAAGGCGACCGATCACGCCGGCACAGATCGGCTGTCGATCCACCGCAGCGCGCAGGGCCGTCATCTCGTCCACGACGGCATGTTCAACCGAGTGGTTGACAATGCGTGGATGCTGGCTCTACGTTCTTATCAACCAACCGGTTGAGAAAGGTTCGGATGGACGATCGGCTTTCCAAGGCGTTCGCCGCCCTCGCCGACCCGACGCGACGCGACATCGTCGCGCGGCTCGCGATCGGCGACGCGACGGTCGGGGAGCTGGCCGCGCCGTACGACGTGAGCCTGCAAGCCATCAGCAAGCACCTCAAAGTGCTCGAGTCGGCCGGCCTGGTCTCCCGCAGCCGCGAGGCCCAGCGCCGCCCGGTGCACCTCGAGGCCGCGCGGCTGGCCGAGATGACCGAGTGGATCGAGCGGTACCAGCGGCGAGCGGAGGAGCGGTACGCACGCCTCGACGCCGTCCTCACCGAGCTCGCGCAGCCGGCCGGGTCCGCCGGGTCGAAACCCGAGATGCACCACCAACCCAGAAACCCCCTGCTACGGCGGGACGATCAAGGAGAGCCACCATGACCGAGCAGAGCGCCGCGGCAGCACACCTGACCACGGACCATCTGACCAAGGCCCGAATCGAGGCCGACCCGACCGTGCCCCTCATCCGCATGACCCGCGACTTCCGGGCCACGCCCGAGCAGCTGCTCCGGGCCCACACGGACCCCGAGCTCTACGCCCGCTGGGTGGGACCGGCCGACCTCAGCACCCGGATCGACCACTGGGACGCCCGCACGGGCGGAAGCTGGCGCTTCGTCAACACCCGTGGCGAGGGCGACGCCGCCGAGGAGTACGGCTTCCACGGCTGCTTCCACGAGGTCCGCCCGGACCGGATCGTGCAGACCTTCACCTGGGAGGGCATGCCCGACGGGGTGTCGCTGGAGACGCTCACGTTCACCGACCTCGGCGACGGCTGGACCCGGCTGAGTGCCCAGTCGCTGGTCGACTCCTTCGAGGGCCGTGACGCCTGGCTGCACAGCGGCATGGAGTCCGGCGTCAACGACGGCTACGCGAAGCTCGACGAGCTCCTGGCCCGGGGGACGGCGGCGTGACCAGGTTGCCGGAGCAGCCCTCGCCTCGGCGGCAGTCACGACGGGGGCGGCAGCGCTGTGTCGAGTTACCCACCGAGTTCGGTGGGGAACTCGACACGACTCTGGTCGGTTGCCCCGCTCGGGCTCCCGCCGGCGCGCCGACCGCCCTACAGTGACCCTCGTGACTGAGACGACCAAGGTGTTCCTCGGCGAGGCCGACATCCCCACGCACTGGTACAACATCGTGGCCGACCTGCCCACGCCGCCCGCGCCACACCTGCACCCCGGCACGAAAGAGCCGATGGCGCCCGAAGACATGACGGCGATCTTCCCGATGGGCCTCATCGCGCAGGAGGGGTCGACGGAGCGGTGGATCGAGATCCCCGAGGCGGTCCAGGAGATCTACCGGCTCTGGCGGCCGTCCCCGCTGCACCGGGCCCGCCGCCTCGAAAAGGCGCTGGGCACGACGGCGCGGATCTACTACAAGTACGAGGGTGAGTCCCCGGTCGGCTCGCACAAGACGAACTCCGCTGTGCCGCAGGCCTATTACAACAAGGTCGAGGGCAAGACCCGGCTGACGACCGAGACCGGCGCCGGTCAATGGGGCGCGGCCCTGGCCTTTGCCACCCAGGTCTTCGGGATGAGCTGCGACATCTTCCAGGTGCGCAACACCTTCGAGAACAAGCCCTACCGCAGCCTGCTGATGCGCACCTTCGGCGCGACCGTCACCCCGTCGCCGTCCGACACGACGCAGGCCGGGCGCGCGTTGCAAGAGCGCTTCCCCGGCACGACCGGGTCGCTCGGCATGGCCATCTCCGAGGCGATCGAGCTGGCCGTGCAGGACCCGAACGCCTCCTACGCCCTGGGGTCCGTCCTCAACCACGTCGCCCTGCACCAGACCGTCATCGGCCAGGAGGCGCTCAAGCAGTTGGACGTGTTCGGCGAGCAGATGCCCGACTACCTGTTCGCCTGCGCTGGCGGCGGGTCGAACCTGGCCGGGATCGCCTTCCCGTTCCTGCGGGAAAACCTGGAGGGCCGCGCGAGCGTGGACATCGTGGCGTGTGAGCCGGCGGCGGCCCCGTCGCTGACCGAAGGCGAGTTCCGCTACGACTTCGGCGACTCCTCCGGCACGACGCCGCTGCTGAAGATGTACACCCTCGGCAACGACTTCGTCCCCGACCCCGTGCACGCCGGTGGCCTGCGCTATCACGGGATGGCGCCGCTGGTCAGCCACGTCTACCACGAGAAGATGATCCGGGCCGTCGCGGTCAAGCAGCGCGAGGCCTTCGAGGCCGGCGTGCTCTTCGCGCGGGCCGAGGGCATTGTGCCGGCCTCGGAGTCCAACCATGCGATCGCCGGGGCGCTGCGCCAGGCCCGCGCGGCGGCCGAGGACGGGTCCAGCCCGGTGATCCTCATCGGTGTCTCGGGGTCGGGTCAGCTGGATCTGCCGGCCTACGCGGAGTTCCTGTCCGGCGACATGAGCGACACCTGAGCCGACCGACGGCACGGCCACCGTCAATCGGCGAGGCGCGGGACGGCGCGCGTCGGTGGGTGGGTCAGTCGCGGTCGCGGTCGCGGTCGCGGCGCGGGAGCGGTTGGCAGCGGGCATGCGGTACGGCGAGCGCCGGGTGCAGCCGCTCCTGTGGTCCCGGCCTCTCGTGGCGGACACCCCCGTCGCTCAGGTCGACCTCCACGTCGATCACGCCAGGCTCCGAGGGGTGGGTCCGGGTGGGGCCGACGCGCCGCAGCATGGCCAGCGAGGCCGGGTTGTGCGCGGACACCTCGGTCAGCAGATAGGTCACGCCTGGCGGCCGGTGCTCCACGAGCAGGGGCATCAGCGCGCTCGCGACGCCGCGGCCCTGCCAGTCGTCCTTGACGGTCACCGCGAGATCGGCGGCCTCGGGCAGGTCCTTGTACCGCAGGATCCGCCCGATCCCGACCGGCTCGGGTCCCTGCGGGGTGGTCACGCCGAGGACGAGCGCGACGTGTTCGACCCCGTCAACGTCGTCGACGAGGTGATCGAGCATGGCATTTGTGAGATGCGGCACACTGGCCATGAAACGCAGCCGGCGCGACTGCGGGGACAGCGACTCGTACTCGTGCGCGAGCGTCGAGCGATCGTGGGGCCGCAGCGCGCGGACCCAGGCCGCGGTGCCGTCCCGCAGCGTGACAGGCCCGCTGAGCTGCGGCTTCGGGCTGCCTGACGCGGGCTCGGGCGACGCAGGCTCGGGTACGGCGGGCTCGTGCGACATCAGGGCCGTCCTTCCGGTGCGTGCCGTCCGGCCCTTGCAGTATCGCCCGAACCCGCCGGGCCCACGCCGCGATGCCCGGCCAGCCATGACCGGCCCGGCCAGCCATGGCCGGCCCGGCGAGGCCGACTACCCCGCGGACGCCCCGCGCTCGGCCAGTCGATCGAGCTGGTCCCGCTGGTGGCGGTGTCCGAACCACTCATAACCCAGCACCGTCGGCAGCGTCGAGAGCATCAGCACGCCCAGACACAGCGCCGTCGAGAACCCCGCCCGGGCGAGCAGCACCGACGCCGTCAGGATCGCCGCGGTGCCGGCCAACAACCCGATGTGCCGCACGTCGGCCTCCGGCACGAACCAGGTGTAGACGCCGAACAGGCCGAGGTAGAAGAGGGCGACCGGCAGGGCCACCGCGCCGATGGCGGTGGCGGCGTCGATCCGCGCCTCACCGGCCAGGACGTAGCCCGCGACGTGCAGCCCGGCGCCGGTGGCGGCGACGGCCGTGAGCATGATCATGTGTCCGATGCTGAATCCCAGCGAGGCCTCGCGCCGCAGGGTCAGGGCCCGGCCGAAGTCGACCGTGAAATAGGACCACCAGATCCCGAAGGTCAGCACGATTCCCGCGACGACGACCAGGATCGCGTCCCCGGACCACCCGCCATGCTCGGAGACGGCGCTGGACAGCGCCGCGACGGTGCCGATCACCCCCTCGCCGAGGGTGATGATGACGAGCAGCGAATAGCGCTCGGCGATGTGGTGCGGATGCCACGGCGTGCCGTAGCGCCGCTCAAGCCCCATGGGGATGCCGACCTCGACGATCATCAGCACGGCGGCCGCGCCGATGAACACCGCCCACGACGTCCGGGCGACGAGCAGGACCACCCAGCCGACCTGCACCACCATGACGGTCAGCGCGAAGCGCGTCGCCACCGGCCGATGCGCCGGATCGGCCACCGCCACCCGGATCCACTGGGCGACCATCGCGACCCGCATCACGACGTACCCGGCCACCATGATCGCGTTGTCCGGGTGCGGGTCGTGCAAGGAGTGGAACAGGGGACTCAGCCCGAGGGCGAGGATCACGACACCCACCATCTGGACCATCGTGAGCAGCCGATGTAGCCAGTCGTCGGGATCGAATGCCGAGGCGTACCAGCTGAAATTCGTCCACGCCCAGACGATCGCGAACGCCGCGATGAGGTAGCCCCGGGTGCCCGCCGCGAGGGAACCCTGCGCGATCTCGTGCGCAAACAGCCCGCCGGCCTGCCCGAAGGCGACCGCGAACGTCAGGTCGTAGAGGAGCTCCAACGGGGTGGCGGTGCGGTGCCGCTCATGGGGATCGCGGCCGCGGACGGGGACCAGGGCGTCCGGGGCCGCCGCGCTAGGGGTGCTCACGGCGGACACTGTACGACGCGCTGTGAGGCCCGTCACGATCGCGATGACCTGCGTCTTGGCAGGCGGCTGCGGCGAATTGGGCTGCGGGCCGCGTGAAAGAATCGCGCCGTGCGCGTCTACAACTTCTCCGCCGGCCCCGCGATGCTCCCGCTGCCCGTTCTGGAGCGGGCCCAGTCCGAGCTGGTCGACTGGCAGGGCTCCGGAATGTCGGTCACGGAGGTGAGTCACCGCGGCAAGGCCTTCGTCGCCTGCGCCGGCCACGCGGAGCAGATGCTGCGCACGGTGCTCGGGGTGGGCGACGACTACGCTGTGCTGTTCCTGCAGGGCGGTGCGAGCGGTCAGTTCGCGGCGATCCCGATGAACCTCACCGCGCCGGGCGATGGCATCGACCTCATCAACACCGGGTCCTGGTCGAAGAAGGCGCTCGCCGAGGCCAAGCGCCAGGAGCTCGACGTCACCGTCGTCGCCGACGAGAAGGCCTCGAACTACTCAGCCACGCCGGCGCAGGGCTCCTATGCCGTCAGCCCCGGCGCGGCGTACCTGCACTACACCCCCAACGAGACCATCGGCGGCGTCGAGTTCGGCTACGTCCCGGCCACGGGCGACGTCCCGCTGGTGGCCGACATGTCCTCGACGATCCTGTCGCGGCCCCTCGACGTCGGCCAATTCGGCGTCATCTATGCCGGGGCGCAGAAGAACATGGGCCCGGCGGGCCTGTGCGTGGTCGTCGTGCGGCGCGATCTGCTCGGCCGGGCCCGGCCGAGCACGCCGTCCATCCTGGACTGGCAGCAGATGGCCGAGAACGACTCGATGCTCAACACCCCGCCGACCTTCGGGATCTACCTGCTCGGGCTGATCCTGGATTGGGTCGCCGAGAACGGCGGCCTGACCGCGATGGGTGAGCGCAACCGGGCGAAGGCGCAGGCGCTGTACGCCGCGATCGACGGCTCGGACTTCTATCGCAATCCCGTGGCGGTCGACAGCCGCTCGTGGATGAATGTGCCGTTCATTCTGGCGAACCCAGACCTCGACGGCGACTTCCTCGCCCGCGCCGAGGCGGCCGGGCTCACCAACCTCAAGGGGCACCGGTCCGTCGGCGGGATGCGCGCGAGCATCTACAACGCGATGCCCGCCGAAGGTGTCCAGGCCCTCATCGACTTCATGAAGGAGTTCGAGCGCACCCGGGCCTGACGGCCCCCGCTCCTGACCGCCATGACTTATCGCATCAAGACCCTCAACGCCATCAGCCCCAGCGGACTGTCGCGGCTGCCGTCGGACACCTACGAGGTCGGCAATGCCGTCGAGGAGCCGCACGCGTTGCTGCTGCGGTCGGCGAGCCTGCACGGCGCGCCGATCCCCGACTCGGTGCTCGCCGTGGCGCGAGCCGGGGCCGGGACGAACAACATTCCGATCGCGGACTACTCCGCGCGCGGCATCCCGGTGTTCAACACCCCGGGTGCGAACGCCAACGCCGTCAAGGAACTCGTGCTGGCCGGCGCGCTGATGGGGGCCCGCAATCTGTTCGCGGCGGCGCTGTTCGTGCGCGATCTCGCCGCGGGCGAGGGGGCGATGGACGAGGCCGAGATGGACCAGGTCGTCGAGGCGAACAAGAAGGCGTACGCCGGGTGGGAGTTGCCGGGTCGCACGCTGGGCGTGGTGGGCCTGGGCGCGATCGGGGTCCAGGTCGCCAACGCCGGTCTGGCGCTGGGCATGAAAGTGGTGGGCTATGACCCGCAGATCACGGTGCGGCACGCCTGGCAGCTGTCGGCGAGCGTCGATCGGGCCGAGTCGATCGACGACGTGTTCCGCGCCGCGGACGTGCTCACCTTGCACCTGCCGCTGATCGAGGCCACGAAGGGCCTGGTCAATACGCAGCGCCTGGCGATGATGCAGCCCGGGTCGGTGCTGCTCAACTTCGCCCGCGGGGGGATCGTCGACACCGCGGCGGTGGTCGCCTCGCTCGACGCCGGACATCTGCGCAACTACATCTGCGACTTCCCCGCCCCCGAGTTGAACCGGCACCCGAAGGTGCTGGCCCTGCCGCACCTGGGGGCCTCCACCGCCGAGGCCGAGGACAACTGCGCCGCGATGGCCGCCGACGAACTGCGCGACTTCCTGGAGCGCGGCGAGATCAGCAACAGTGTCAACTTCCCCAACGCCCGGCTGCCGCGTTCCGAGGGGACGACGCGGGTGGTCATCGCCAACAGCAATGTGCCCAACATCGTCGGCCGGGTGACCACGATGGTGGCCGAGTCCGGGCTCAACATCGCCGACATGCTCAACGCCTCGCGCGGCGACATCGCGGTGACGCTGGTCGACCTCGACAACGGCGTCCCGGCCGATCTGGTCGACCGCATCCGCGGCCTCGACGGCGTGCTGTCCGCCCGCGTGGTCTAGGTCGGTATGCCGCCGGCCGGCAGTGCGCGGGCAACGTCGGTGTGCGTGAAGTCGTCGCCGACGAAGAGGAGCGGTTCCCCGGTCACGACCGTCAAGGCGTACGCAAAGCAATCGCCATAGGTGAGTCGCGCCGCCGAACCTGATCCTCGCCCGTAACGGCGGTAGGCATGACGGGCGATGCGGGCCTGATGTTCGGACACGGGCTCCAGCACCACCTCCAGGGTCTGGAGGATGCGATCGAGTCGCTCCCCGTGGGCCGACGATCGGGCGTCGGCCACGATGCACACCTCCAGCCACGTCGCCACGGACATGCGGCACGAGGCATCAGCGGCCGCCGCGAGGACGATGTCGGCCTCTGGTTCGTCCTGGACGATCGCCAAGAGGGCCGATGAGTCGATGATCATCGGGGGAGGCCGGTCGACTCGTCGTACAGGTCGTCCGGAGCCGTGATCTCGGGCGCGTCGTGGCCGGGATCAGCGACGTAGAGCGCTACCTGGGCGCGCACCTGATCGATCTTCGCCGCGGTTCGCTGCCCCCGGGGGTCGGCGCCATAGGTCGCCAACAGTCTCTCCAAGGCCTCCTCGATCGCGCCGGTCTGCGACTTCCCGGTGATCGCCGCTGCCTGTCGGGCCAAGTCGTGAACCCGGGCGTTCTTGATGTTGAGGCTCATGGCCGAACTCTACCCATCTACCCACTCAGATTGGTAGATGGGTGTATGAGCACTCCACGGAGTGCGATCCACCCGCGCCGTCTGACCCAACGATCAGGCCAGAAGTATGGCTACCCAACGGCTAGTTTGTTGGCTATTCTCGGGGTATGCGTAGCGTTTCGTTGTCCGAGGCCAAGGACAAGCTCTCTGGTCTCATCGATGATGTCGACCAGACCCATGAGATCGTGACGATCACCCGGCACGGGCGCCCGGCTGCAGTACTGATGTCGGCTGACGACCTCGAGTCGCTCCACGAAACGATGTATTGGCTGAGCCGGACCGGACTTCGGGAGACCATCGCCGAGGCGGAGCAGGCTGTTTCCGTTGGCGACACGGTCACCAGCGCGGAGCTGCGCCGTGAACTCGGGTTGCCCGACGCGTCGTGAGATGTCGCACCACGTCGAGTGGACTCCGCCGGCCCGTCGTGACATGGCGCGACTGCCCGCCAAAGTCGCCCTGGCGGTGCTCACCTATGTGGATCACCGGCTAGCCAGCAACCCGCTCCGGCTGAGCAAGCCCCTCACCGGGGATCTGTCCCACCTGCGCAGCGCCCGAAACGGTGATTACCGGATGCTGATAGAGGTCACGCGCAACGACCCGGTAGTGCGGATCGTGCACGTCGATCATCGCGCTCACGCGTACCGGAGGTAGCGATCGCCTCGCCTCAGCTCCCGGTTCGGCAGGCAGCTCCCTGGGACCGCGCGCGTGCGTACGTGTCTGCACGAGGCGGAGCCGTCAGTCGGTCAGCAGGTAGGCCACTGCGTCGGCCGCGGAGTACGAGCCGTGGCCGTCGCGCAACAGCCTTGCCACCGGCTCGAGGTCGGCGCCGACCGTCACCAACGCCGGCTCGCGGTCGGCGCCCCGGCGCTGCGGCATGCCACAGGCAGCAAACAGGGCGTTGCACAGGCACACTCGGCCATCCCGATTGGCGGCCCGGCCGCCCTTGCGCAGGTAGACCCCCTCCGGCTCGGCCGGGCAGCGGTAGTCCACCCGGCCCTCATCGGTGAGATAGGCCGAGCGCAGGAAGCCGAGGTCGCACACGGGCCGACGGGCGGCGACGGCCGCGGGGTCGGTCCAGGTGCCGGGCAACTCGGCGACCCGGAACGGGAAGCCCGTGGGGGAGACCCGCCAGTCGGCGCGAACCTGCAGGTCATCGTCCATCACCCGGCGCCTGATTTGGTCTTTCAGGGTGGTCGCCAACCCGGACTCGTCGCTCACGGCGAACACGGTCCCGGCTTGCACCCCGGCGGCACCGAGCGCCAGCGCACGGCGTACCGCCTGCGGGCTCGCGCACGCCCCGGCCACCCACACCGGCAACCCGAGCGCCACGATCCGGGCGATGTCGACCTCGTCGCGGGCCCCGTAGACCGGCTGGCCGATCGTGTCGACCGCGCGCGGGCCGCGCGGCGGGGCGTTGTGCCCGCCGGCCAGCGGTCCCTCGACGACGAACCCGTCGGGCCGCCAGCGCGGGTCGGCGGCCAGCGCTTCCGCCAGGTCCACGGAGGCGACGATGGCCAGCACCTGGGGCATTGACAGCGGGGCCCGGCCGGGGCCGGTCGGGGATGGCGGGACGATGTCCTGCGGCTCGAAGACCACCTGCAGGTCGGAGCGGGCCCCGACGATGCGGACGTCGAGGGCGGCGCGCTCGTGCCGGGCCAGGGTGCGCACCAGCTCCGGGATGTCGGCGGGGTTGCCCGCGCCCACGCAGACGTAGTCGACCCCGGCGAGCAGCGCGCCGTAGCAGGAGGCGGGCAGCGGCAGGTCGATCTTGTGCAGGTAGTTGATCCCCACCACGCCGTCGTGGCCCTCCTTGGCCAGGAAGACCTCGACGAAGTTGGCGGCGACGGTGAGTTCCTGCAGCGCGCGGGCGGAGGCGACGGTGTGGCGCAGGACGGGCCGGTACGGCGTGTCGGGGGCGATCCCGCCCTCGACGAAGTAGGTGTCGAGGATGCGCAGCGCGATCTGCGGGTCGGGGAACGCGGCGAGGGCGCGGCGGACGTGCCCGCCGGGGTCGCCGTCCTGCAACCGCCGGGCGCAGACCACGTCGAGGGCGGTGCCCGAGACGACGCCGAGCTGCCCGGTGCGCGCCACGGCGCGGGCCAGGGCCCAGCCGGAGATCGCCGTCCCCATCCCGCCCTGCACGATCCGGGGCGGGGTGCCGACGCGCGCCGCCCTGTCGCTGCGCTGGTCCTCGATGGTGATGCTCATGCCGACCGCCTGGCTTCCGGGTCCTCGCTGGGAGTGTTGATGCTTTGAGTCTGAACCGGATTGACGTCCGGTCCTAGCAGCCTGGGCACGGAGTCGCGGCCGTGGAACTATCAGGGGGTGACAACGATGACCGATCGGCCCTGGGCTGGGATCGCCCCGGATATGGCCGACGTGCTAAGGCCGGCCCTGGCGACGGCGGTGGATCGCAGCATCGAGAACATCACCCACCGCTACCCGGAACTGGGGGCGGACATCGCGGGCCGGTACGGCGTGGCGCTTCGCAAGGGCATCGAGGACGCTCTGTCGCGCTTCCTGGACCTGCTCGGCTCGGACCTTCCGCCGCTGGACACCGAGCTGACCGCGTCGTTCGCGTCGTTCGGCGCTCGAGAGGACCGGCGCGGGCGCAGCCTGGAGACCCTGCTGGCCGCCTATCGGGACGGCGCACGGGTGGCCTGGCAGGTGTTCTCGGGTGCGGCGTTGGATCGCGAGGTCTCCCGGGTGGCCCTGGCGACGCTCGCCGAGGCGATCTTCGTCTACATCGACGAGCTGTCCTCGGCCAGCGCGCTCGGGTTCGCCCAGGCCCAGCTGCGGCATGCCTCCGAGCGGGACCTGGCGCGGCGGGAGCTGGCGAGTGCCCTGCTGGCCGGGGAGGCGGGCACGCACGCGCCCAGGGTCCGCGAGTTGGCCGGGCGGGCGGGGTGGCGGCTGCCGACCCGCGTCGCGGTGGCCGTGCTGGCGACGCGGGGCGTCGACGCGCGGCCGCCGATCCTGCACCCGGAGATCCTGGTCGTCGACCGCGGCGACGAGGTGCAGGGGATCATTCCCGACGTGGCGATCCCCGGCCTGGCCCGGCAGTTTGCCTCGATCGCCGGTGCCGGGGGCGCCGTCGGCGACTTGCCGATGCGGGTGTTCGTCGGCACCGTGCGGACCCTGGGCGAGGCCCCACTGTCCCTGGCCCACGCCCAGGCCCTGCGCCGGCTCGCCGACCGCGGCCTCCTGGGCGAAGTCGGGCCGGTGGTGACGGCGGCCCGACACCTCGTCGCGCTGGTGCTGCACGCCGACCGAAGCCTGGCCGAGCACCTGGTGGCGCAGGAGCTCGCGCCGCTGGAACCGGTGCCACCGGCGCGGCGCGAGATCCTGGCGACCACCCTGCTGTGCTGGCTGGGTCAGCACGGCGACCGGGCGGCGACGAGCCGGGCCTTGGGCATCCATCCGCAGACGGTCAGCTACCGGCTCGGGGAGCTGCGGCGCCTGTTCGGCGCCGGCCTGGACGACCCGGCGCGCCGGCTGGCCCTGCACATGGCCCTGGCGGCGGGTCCGCAGGTGGCGGACGATCCCGCCCAGTGACGCCCGGGTTTGGGCGCCGGGTGCCGGGCCCGCCGGTTCAGTGCCGACCGGGTTCGATTCCGGCGGAGTGCAATTCGGCCGCGTGGGAGTCGGTGTCCGGATCGCCCGCCTGCCGGTTGCGTGCGGCGTTGCGTACGACGTACCCGATCGCGACCACCGCGATCCAGACGAGCCCGTAGAGCGGGGTGAGCCGGCTGCTTTCTTGCGTCGTCATGACGTAGACCACGAACGCCAGGAAGGCGAGCACCAGATAGTTGGCGACCGGGAAGAACGGCATCCGGAAACCCAGTTCGGCCACGCCCTGCGGGCCGATCCGGCGGCGGAACTTGATCTGGGTGATCAGGATCATCGCCCAGTTGAAAATGCCGGCCATCAGCGCCACCGGCACCAGCGTCGAAAACACCTTGTCCGGCATCGCGAAGACCAGCACGACGGCCAGCGCGGTGACGGCGGAGGAGACCAGGACCCCGACGTACGGCGCGCCGCTGCGGTTGAGCCGGCCCAACGCCCGGGGGGCGTCGCCGCGCAGCGCGAGGCTATAAAGCATGCGGCCGTTGCTGTAGAGGCCGGAGTTGTACGCCGAGACGGCCGCGGTGAGCACGACGATGTTGAGGATGGTCGCGGCGGCGGGAATGCTCAGCTTGTCGAAGATCAGCACAAACGGGCTGTGCTTGTCGTCGAGTTGGTTCCACGGCACCAGCGAGAAAATGACGAACAGGGCGCCGATGTAGAAGATCAGGATGCGGTAGACGACCTGATTGATGGCCTTCGGGATCGTACGTCGTGGGTCGTCGGCCTCACCGGCGGTGATGCCGATCAGTTCCACCCCGCCGAACGCGAACATGACCACGACCAGCGCCGACAGCATGCCCCAGATGCCGGTGGGCATGAACCCACCGTTGCTCCACAGGTTGCTAATGCCGTGCGCCCCGCCGCCGCCGACGCCCGCGATGAGAAGGCCGCCGAGGACGATCATGGCGATGATCGCCACCACCTTGATGATGGCGAACCAGAACTCGAATTCGCCGTAGGCCTTGACGTCGATCAGGTTGATCGCCGTGATGACGACGAGGAAGACCGCCGCCGTGATTCCGGGGTGGATCCCCGGGAACCAATAGTTGACGTAGATCCCGACCACGGACAGCTCGGCCATCGAGACGAAGATGTAGTTGAACCAGTAGTTCCAGCCGGAGAAGAAGCCAGGGAACCGGCCCCAGTTTTCGGTCGCGTAATAGCTGAAGGCGCCGGACACCGGGGTGTGCCAGCTCATCTCGCCGAGCGCCCGCATGATCAGGAAGATCGCCAGGCCGCCGATGGCGTACGTCAACAGCACCGCCGGGCCGGCGAGTTGGGCGCTGCCGGCGGCGCCGTAGAAAAGCCCGGTGCCGATCGCCCCGCCGAGGGCGATCATCTGGATGTGCCGGTTTTTGAGGTTGCGGCGCAGCCCGGGCGTGCCAGTGACGGCGTCGTGGTTCTTGGCGAGGTTGGCCTTGATGCTCATGGCGTGGCTCCCTACTCCTGCACCGGGCGCAGCTTGGACGTGAAGTGCCGCAGCACCTTGGGCTCCCAGGTGATCTCGTAGCCGCGGACCTGCTCGGCACGTTGCTTCACCTCGCCCAGCGCCTGCGCGATGACATCCAGGTGCGACTGGGTGTAGGTGCGGCGCGGGATCGCCAGGCGGGTGAACTCCAGCGGCGCCCGTTGCGGCGCGCCCGTCTCCGGGTCGCGGTCCATCAGGAAGCTGCCGATGTCGCAAGAGCGGATGCCGGCCTCGACGTACAGCTCGACCGCGAGCGCGTGCCCCGGGAACTGCTGCCACGGGATGTGCGGCAGCAGCGCGCCGGCGTCGACGAAGACGGCGTGCCCGCCGGCGGGCCGCTGGTAGGGGACGCCGATCTCATCGAGGCACTCGGCCAGATAGCGCGCCTGGCCGGTGCGGTAGCGCAGGTAGTCCTCGTTGAGGCCCTCGCGCAGCCCGACGGCGAGCGCGGCGAGATCGCGGCCGGACAGGCCGCCGTACGTCACGTAACCCTCCGAGGAGATGACCAGCGACTTCACGTCGGGGACGTGCTCGCCCTCCTCGCGGACGCCGAGCAGGCCGCCCATGTTGGTGATGGCGTCCTTCTTGGCCGACATCGTGAAGATGTCGGCGTAGGCGAAGAACTCGTGCGTGATCTCCTGGGTGGTCTTGTCGGCGTAGCCGGGCTCGCGCTCCTTGATGAAGAAGGCGTTCTCGGCGTACCGCGCGGCGTCGATGACCAGCGGGATCTTGTGCCGCCGGGCCACCTCGGCGGTGGCCGCCATGTTCGCCATCGAGACCGGCTGGCCGCCGACGGAGTTGTTGGTGATCGTCATGACGATGCCGGCGACATTGGCGACGCCGTACTCCTCGATGTGCCGCTCGAGCGCCGCGACGTCCATGTTGCCCTTGAACGGCGCCTCGTGGAGGGTGTCCAGGCCCTCGGGGCAGACGCAGTCGATGGCGTGCCCGCCGGCCAGACCCACGTGCGCGCGGGTGGTGTCGAAGAAGGTGTTGGCGATGACGTACTGCCCCGGGCGCTCGACGAGCACCGGGAAGAGGACCTTCTCGGCCGCGCGACCCTGGTGCACCGGCTGGATCCACTCGTAGTCGAAGATCTCGCGGGCCGTGTCGATCAGCTCGTAGTAGCTGCGCCCGCCGGAATAGGACTCGTCGCCGCGCAGCATCGCCGCCCACTGGGCATCGCTCATCGCGCCGGTGCCCGAGTCGGTCTGCAGGTCGATGTAGACGTCCTCGGCGCGCAGGCCGAACCCGTTGTAGTGGGCGGCGGCGATCTTGGCGCGCCGCTCCTCCTCGGTGGTGATCCGGATGGGTTCGACCATCTTGATCTTGAAGGGTTCCGGGATGTACTTCATCGCGTGTCCTCGTGGGCTGCTCGCTGTGGGTCTGGATGGCCCCAAGCTACTGCCGCATGTTGAGGTCTTCAACGAGTTTGAGAGTGATCTGCCAGACATCCGAACTCTTCAACACCATGTTGAGTTCTGGATAGCATGGCCGGTATGAGCCCTTCCGAGCGGGCCCAGATCTTGGCCATGCTGTCGGCCCTGGTCGAGCCGCTGCACCTGAGCATCCCTGGCAGCAACGAGGTGGTCCTGCACGACCTGGCGAAGGTGCCGAATTCGATCGTTGCGATCAGCGGCACCGTCACGGGGCGGGGGGTGGGCTCGCCGGCCACGGACGCCCTGCTGCGCGCGGTGGCCCACGACGACGTACAGACGACCGTCGCGTATGAGACTCGGCTGCCCGGCGGTCGGGAGCTGCGCTCCAGCACGTTGGTGTGTCGCGACTCGACCGGCACCCCGGTGGCCGCGCTGTGCCTCAACATCGACGTGACGATGTGGCGCGCCGTGCACCTGCTCGCCACCTCGATGCTGCCGGCCCAGCCGATCGCGCCGAGCGCCGCCCCCGAGGATGGCGAGGAGTTCGTCAACGACATCGACGAACTGGCCCAGCACCTGCTCAGCCAGGCGATCGCCGCCGTGCAGGCGCCCGTCGAGCTGATGCAGAAGCGGCACAAGCTGGCCGTCGTCCAGGACCTCAAGGAGCGCGGCTTCTTCATGCTCAAGGAGAGCGTGGAGACCGCCGCTCAGGCGCTGGGCGTCACCCGGTTCACGATCTACAACTACCTCAACGAGCTGGAGGCCGACTCCCGCGACCGCTGAAGCCGACCAGCGCGGCGTGGCGCACATGTGCTACTCATGCGGTCATGGCGACCACAGGTTTGCGGGAGCTCCGCCAGCACGCGAGCGCGCTCATCCGGCGCGCCGAGGCGGGCGAACGGATCGTCGTGACCGTTTCCGGTCGCCCCGTCGCCGAAATCGGTCCGGTCAGCAGCCCGCGGCGGTGGCGCCGTGGCGAGGATGTCGAAGCCATCTACGTCGAACCGGTCGATGAGCTGTTGGCCCAGGACCTCGCGCGCCCCGACGAACCACTGCGGGATCCCTTCGACGGCGTCGAACTGCCCTGACAGCCGGAACTCCCCTGACAGCCGGACCGTGACCACCCAAGAGCTGCCGCCCCGATCCTCGACACCAGTGTGCTGATCGAGCGGCCGGGCGGGTTAGCAGCACTACGCGGAGCTGGCCGCGCTCGTGCGGTCGCACGGACGGCAGCCCCGGGCGCGGCAGTTCGACCTGCTGATTGCGGCAACCGCGGTGGCGCACGACGCGACGCTGCTCACCCACAACCTGGCCGACTTCGCCGGTCTGGAGTCGTTCGTGCGGGTGGAACGGCCCTGACCGACGATCGCGCATCCGCATCCGCATCCGCATCCGCATCCGCATCCGCATCCGCGTTCTCGGGCGACGCGAGCAGTCAAGCGGCGTACGTCGGCTGGAAGCCCCGCAGCCGCAGGCTGTTGCTCACCACGAAGACCGACGAGAACGCCATCGCGGCTCCCGCGATCATGGGGTTGAGCAGGCCGAATGCAGCCAGCGGGAGGGCGGCCACGTTGTAGGCGAAGGCCCAGAACAGGTTGCCCTTGATCGTGGCCAGCGTGCGCCGGGCCAGCCGGATCGCGTCCGCGGCGGCCCGCAGGTCGCCCCTAACCAGCGTCAGGTCGGAGGCCTCGATGGCGACGTCGGTGCCGGTGCCCATCGCCAGCCCCAGGTCCGCCTGCGCGAGCGCCGCCGCGTCGTTGACGCCGTCGCCGACCATCGCGACGACCTTGCCCTGATCCTGAAGCCGCTTGACGACGTCGACCTTGTCCTGCGGGAGCACTCCGGCGATGACGGTGTCCGCTCCCGGGTCGATCCCCACGGCCGCCGCCACCGTCCGCGCGACGGCCTCGTTGTCGCCCGTGAGCAGGACCGGGGTCAGGCCGAGTCCGCGCAGCCTAGCGACGGCCTCCGCGGACGTCGGCTTGATCGCGTCCGCGACGACCAGGACACCGCGGGCCCGGCCGTCCCAGCCCGCGACGACCGCGGTGTGCCCCTTCTCGGCGGCGGCGGCGAGCGCGGCTGACAGCTCCGCCGGTACGTCGTAGCCGTGCTCGGCCAGCAGCGCCGGGCGGCCCACGAGCACGTCGTACGTCGTGTCGGCGGTGCTCTCGCCGTCCGAGCCGGCCGAGCCACGCGCCCTCCCGGGCGCGACCACCCTGCCGCGGACGCCGAGGCCCGCCAGGTTGGCGAACCCGCTGACCGGCGGCAACGCACCCGCTCGCTCGGCGGCGCCGCGGGCGATGGCCCGGGCGATGGGGTGCTCGGAGGCGTTTTCGAGCGCCCCGGCCAGCCGCAGCAGCAGGGTGCCGTCCTCGCCAGGCCCGGCCACGACGTCGATCAGCGTCATCTCGCCGGTGGTGACCGTGCCGGTCTTGTCCAGCACGATCGTGTCGACGCGGCGGGTGGATTCCAGGACCTCGGGGCCCTTGATGAGGATGCCGAGCTGCGCGCCGCGGCCGGTGCCCACCAGCAGTGCGGTCGGGGTGGCCAGCCCGAGGGCGCAGGGGCAGGCGATGATGAGCACCGCCACGGCGGCAGTGAACGCGGCCGCGGCCCCGCCGCCGGTGGCCAGCCAGGCCACGAAGGTCACCAGGGCCAACACGATGACGACCGGTACGAAGACTCCCGAGATCCGGTCGGCCAGGCGCTGCACCTGCGCCTTGCCGTTCTGGGCCTCCTCGACCAGGCGGGCCATCTGCGCCAGCTGGGTGTCCGCTCCCACGCGGCGCGCCTGCACGACCAATCGGCCGCCCGCGGCGACGGTCGCGCCCACCACCTCCGCGCCGGGTCCCACCTCGACGGGCAGCGACTCACCGGTCACCATCGCGGTGTCGACCGCCGAGGAGCCCTCGACGACCACGCCGTCGGTGGCGATCTTCTCGCCCGGTCGGACCACGAACCGGTCACCGACGGCGAGGTGGCCGATGGGGATCCGGTCTTCGCGGTCCCGCCCGTCCTCGCCGGTGCGCAGGACCGCGACGTCCTTGACGCCCAGCTCCAGCAGCGCCCGCAGCGCGGCCCCGGCGCGGCGCTTGGCCCGCGCCTCGAAGTAGCGACCCGCCAGGATGAACGTCGTGATCCCGGCCGCGGCCTCCAGGTAGATGTTCCCGGCCCCGTCGCCGCGGTGGACGGTGAACTCGAATGCGTGCGTCATCCCGGGCATCCCGGCCGTGCCCCAGAACAGGGCGTAGACCGACCAGGCGAAAGCCGCCGCGGTGCCCATCGAGACCAGCGTGTCCATCGTCGTCGCGCCGTGCCGGAGATTGACCAGGGCGGCCCGGTGGAACGGCAGCGCACCCCACACGACGACGGGTGCGGCCAGCGTCAGGGACAGCCATTGCCAATAGGTGAACTGCAGCGGCGGGATCATCGCCATCGCGATGACCGGCACGGACAGGGCCAGGCTGACAAGGAGCCGCTGCCGCAGGGCGGCGGTCTCGTCGTGGTCCGGTACGTCGCCGCGCTCGCCGCCGGTGACCGCTTGGGCGGAAGCCGCTGACTCCTGGGGCGCTGCCGCTGCGTCCTGGGGTGCTGCCTGCGGCAAGCGGGCCGTGTAGCCGGCCTGCTCGACGGTCTCGACCAGGCGCTCGGGCGCGATGGAAGCGGCGTAGCTGACCCGCGCCTTCTCCGTCGCATAGTTCACCGTCGCGGTCACGCCGTCCAGCTTGTTGAGCTTGCGCTCGATGCGATTCGCGCACGAGGCGCAGGTCATCCCGCCGATCGACAACTCGACCTGGCGGGTGGCATCGGCGGTGGTGCCGATGGTGCCGTCCTGGGTAGTGCCGTCCTGGGTGGTGCTCACCGCGTCTCCTCTGCTCAGGACCGGACCAGCCGAGCGATGGCCTCGGCGGCTTCGGCGATCTTGTCCTCGGCCTCCTGCCCGCCGGCGGCGGCCGCGTGCACGACGCAGTGCCCGAGGTGGTCCTCCAGCAGCGCCAGCGAGACGGACTGCAGCGCCCGGGTCATCGCGGAGATCTGGGTGAGGATGTCGATGCAGTACTTCTCCTCCTCGACCATCCGTTGCAGACCCCTGGCCTGCCCCTCGATGCGCCTCAGCCGCTTGAGGTAGTCCTGCTTGTGCCGCATGTACCCGGGGTCCGCATGGGCATCCATCGGTCGACCTCTCCCGGCGGGGTGACAGCCGCCGTACCTCCACCCCAACACCATACCCCCGGAGGGTATTCCCTTGCGGCGGGGAAGGTATCGCCTGGTGAGGCGACAGCCCTACACTGAAGCCATGTCCGAACCCCGCATCATCGCCGACCATCGCATCATGGGGGGCGTTCCGTGCGTGCGAGGCACTCGTGTCCCGGTTGCGACGATCGTGGGGCTGTTGGCGCAGGGATATACGGTGGAGGAAATCCTCGTCCATTACCCCACTCTCGTTTCAGACGACGTCAGGGCTGCCCTGGAGTTTGCGGCGATTGCCGTGGCTGAGCGGCAGGTTCCGCTGCGCACGTCAGCGTGAGGTTCCTGCTCGATGAGTGCCTCAGCCAGCGATTGGGACCCCTGCTCGCGCAAGCTGGGCACGATGTCGGCCACGTCGTCCACAGCGACCTCGCAGGTCATAACGATGTCGACGTCCTGGAGGCCGCGCGTCTCCAGGATCGAGTTCTGGTGTCCTCCGACACGGACTTTGGCGAGCTGCTGGCGATGGGAGGAGCTTCGTTGCCAAGCCTGATCCTGTTCAGGCAGGGCAACCGGGCGCCGGAGCATCAAGCGGAGACATTGTTGGGGAATCTGGTTCAGGTTTCTGACGACCTGAACCAGGGAGCAATCGTTGTTTTCACGAACGACAACATCCGGATCCGACGGCTGCCCTTCAGCGCTGAGTCGCTACGCGAGGGGTGACGGGTGAGGCTCGTCGAATGCGCCGCCGACCACCGGCGACCCCATCCGTCTAGCCCGGCTCAACGTCGAGCGCCGTCACGTGGGACCGCCGAGAGTGCAGCACCCGGACGATGAGCAGATCGCCAGCATCGGTGTGCTGGTAGAAGAATCCGTAGGGGAACCGGCGCATGCGCGCTCTGCGGAGCCCATCGAACCCATCCACGGGCGGGGCTCCGTTGGGGAACATGAGGATCCGCTCGATAACAGCCCCCACGTCGTCGGCGAAACGCGTCCCAAGCTCCGGATCGATCCCGGCGTAGTGGGAGCACGCTTCGGCCACGTCGCCGGCCGCGTGCCGCGTGAGGACGACCCTCAACGGCGGCCAGGGAGACTGGCGCGGACCTCGGACCACTCGCGCAGCGACGCTGGGTCTTCCTGGGCGGCATCCAGTGCGGCAACGAGAGCCGAACGTTCGTCGTCGTTCGGTCGGTAGGTGGGTTCACCGAAGTGCGTGCGGAGGGCCTCCTGGATGATCTCCGAACGACTCCGGTGCTCCAGCGTTCGGGCCCGCTCTACCAGCGCGTACAGCTCCTCGGGGAGCGTCACGGCCACTTTGCGTACGGCCATCCCCACCTCCTTGCAGGTATGACATGATCATACCTGGAGCACGTCGTGCAGGGCTCGTGGTCCTGCCGCGCTACGCTCGCGGCGACCCGGCGCGGATCTCGATGCCGTTGAGCTGCGCCTGCGCCTTGACGATCGACGGCACGAACTCGTGTCCGTAGCCGAGCGCGTGCGCCAGCGTCAGGCCGGACAGCACGCCCTGCCCCACGACGCTGGTCACGCCCTGGTCGCCGGCCAGCCGCACGTAATAGCGCATGTCCTTGCGGGCGTTGTCGAGCTCGAAGCGCATCACGTCGTAGTCGCCGTCCAGGGTGCGGTCCATCTTGTGCAGGAACGCGCAGTCCAAATGTCCGGCCGCGATGACGTCGACGAGGACGCGCGGGTCCACGCCGGCCTTGGCGGCGACCGCGAACGACTCGGCCAGCGCGTTGGCCATCGCCTGCACGGCGAAGTTGTTGAGCAGCTTGACCGTGTGGCCCGCGCCGGTGCCGCCGCAGTGGATGACGTTCGCGCTGTACGTCGACACCAGGGGCAGCACCCGCTCGAACGTGGCGTCGTCGGCCCCGACCAGGGAGTTCAGCGTGCCGGCCGCCGCCTCTGCGGGGCCCTGGGTGAGGGGCGCGTCGACGTACCGCACGCCCTTGGCCAGCGCCGTCGCGGCGAGCCGCGCGGTCGAGGAGGGCTCGCTGGTGGAGGCGTCGATGATGACCAGGCCGTCCCGCGGGCGGGTGAGCAGCCCCTTCGGGCCCTGCACGACCGTCTCGACCTGCGGCGAGCCGGTCACGCAGATGATGACGACGTCACAGGTCGCGCCGAGTTCGGCCGGGTCGGCCACGCGGCGGGCGCCGAGGGCGCCGAGGGCGTCGAGATCGGCGACCGGGCTGCGGTGCACCGTGTAGGCCAGCGGATAACCCGCGGCGGCGACATTCTTCGCCATCCCGTGGCCCATCATCCCCGACGCCCCGATGAAGCCCACCGTCATCTGGTTCATGTCACGCTCCCGTCCCGCGCCGTATCCCCGCGGTGCCCATCATGCCCGCACGCGTCGGACTAGCGTGGGTCGGGTGACCGCCCGACCGCTGCTCGTGCTCCTGCCCGGCACCAGGTTCGACACGAGGGAATGGGACGGCTACGCCGAGCTCGTCCCCGACGCGGATCTGCTGCCGCTGGACCTGCCGGGGCACGGATCGCGGGCGGGGCAGCCGTATTCGACCGAGGACGCATTGGCCATCGTCGACGCCGCCGTCCGGGGGTCCCTGGCTGGGACCGGGGGTGGTGCCGGGGCTGGGGGTGGTGCCGGGCGGCCGGTGCTGCTCGCGGGGCACAGCTTGGGTGGGTACGTCGCAGCGGCGTACGCGCACCGCCACCCCACCGCCCTCGCCGCTCTCGTGCTGATCGGCGCCACCGCGGATCCCTCCCGGCATCCGGCGCTGGTGCATCTCTATGTCGGGTTCGCCCGGCTGCTCCCCGTGGTCGGCGCCGAGCGGATGGCGTTGGTCGCCAACGGGGTGCTGCGTCGCCTCGGGCTCGCGGCGGAGGCGATCCCGGACGCGACGGGGTACGCCGTGACCCCGGCCGCCTGGGCGGCCGTCGTGGAGCAGGCCCGGGCCGAGCAGCTGCGGGAGGTGGCCTGCCCGGTGTTTCTCGTGGCGGGCCAGTTCGATCAGCTGCGGATCGACATCGGCCGATACGCGCAGGCCTGCCGCGACGCGCACGTCCGAGTCATCCCGCGCGCCTCCCATCTGGCGCCGTTGACGCACCGGCCGCAGGTCGCGGCCGCCCTGCGCGAGGCGGTCGACGCCGCCGCCCGACCCGTGGCGTAGCTCGCCCACCGGGGGTCCGGGACGCGACCGGTCCGTGCGGAACTCACACATCGGCCCAGCGGTTGGCGATAAGGAGGACACAGGCGGACGGAAGGGTCCGCAGGTCGATCGGGGGATCAGGTGTCGGAGATCGTCGCCGCCAACCAGGACGCAGCGGCCACGGTGGATCAGTCGGCAACGGCAGCTCGGAGTGGCGAAGCGGCGGGTGGGCCAGCGCCGGCGAAACCGCCGGCCCGGACCGGGCCGTCGACCGCGCCGCTCCGACCCGGGCCGACGCACGCGCAGCGCAATGTTGCCGTCGACGTGCTGCGGGGGCTCGCGCTGGTCGGGATCATGATGAACCACATCTTCGGGGCTGAGCTGCCCTCGCTGGTGTGGTGGGACGTGCACGCCGTCGGGTTCGCGCTGCTCATCGGGGCGGGAGCCGCGTTCGCCGTACCGTCCGCCCGGGTGCCTGACCGCCCCGGCGCCCGACGTACCGCCGTGCTGCGCGCCTTCGTCCGAGCCATCGTGCTCGGGGCGGCCGGATTCCTGCTAGAGGTCCTGCCCAACGGGGGCGTGGCCGTGATCCTGGTGCGCCTCGCCGTCATCACGGCGCTGGTGGCGGTCGTGGCGGTGCTGCCCCGCTGGACCATGCCGCCACTGGCCGCACTGCTCCTGCTGGTCACCCCACAGGTTGCCTGGTGGCTGCAAGCGAACGCGCCGCAGGCCTTCGCGACCACCACCGGCTGGTCGTCCGCCCTCGACGCGGGGGCCTGGATGCGGATGCTGTGGGCGCCGTACCATCCCGCCCTGCTGTGGCTCGGCGTCGCCGTCGTGGGCCTGTGGGTGCTGCGCCGGTTCGACCTGGCGCGCCCGTGGCACCTGGTCGCGATCGCCGGAATCGGGGCGGTCATGGCGACCAGCGCCTGGGCCTTCGGGCAATGGGCGTGGGAGCGCTGGGGCGCGCCCGAGGGCGCCGACCTGCGCATCCTGGCGATCGGCGACTTCCCGACCCTGACCACTGATCGGCGCTGGCTGCTCGGCGTCGGGGCCTATCTGCCGTCCACCCCGAGCCTGGTGTTCAGCACGGGCATCGTCCTGATGGCTCTGGCGCTGGTCAGCGCGTTGTGCCTGGCGGCGCCGGTGCGGCTGGTGCTGAAGCCGCTGGCGATCGTGGGCGCGATGACGCTGAGCGGGTACTTCTGCCACGTGCTGCTGGAGGGCCAGTGGGGGCTCTGGACGGTCGCCGGGCAGACGCCGTGGGGCGCGGCGGTGCCGACCGGCTGGGCCGACCTCGGGCTGCAGGTGGCGGTGCTCTTCCCGGCGTTGCTGCTGTGGCACCTGCTGCCGGGGCGACTCGGCAAGGGGCCGCTGGAATGGCTGTCCCGGGTCGTCGCCTCGACGGTGGTCCGCTCGCGCTGACGACTCTGTCGCGATAGCCGACGACTCTGTCGCGATAGCCGACGACTCTGTCGCGATAGCCGACGACTCTGTCGCGATAGCCCGAGACTCTGCGACGCTGCAGTCGTCACCTAGCATGATGCTATGCGCACCACTTTGCAGATTGATGATGATGTCTTGAATGATGCACGCCTCATCGCGGCTACCGAGGGTCGCAGCCTCGGCGCGGTCATCTCGGATCTGGCGCGGCGGTCGCTGGCCCCGGTGGGCCTGCGCACTGGCGGTGCGATCCCCGTGTTCGACGTGCCGGACGGCGCCCCGACGTTCGGCCCGGGCGAGGTGGCCCGGGCATTGGAGGAGGAGTGACGAGCCGGATAGCTCTGCCGGATGTGAACGTGCTGGTGGCGCTGGCCTGGCCCAACCACCGCCATCACCAGGCGGCGGTCGGCTGGTTCACCAGGGAGTCCGCGCTGGGGTGGGCGACGACACCGGTGACGGAGAGTGGGTTCGTGCGGGTGTCGTCGAACCGTCAGGCGTTGCCCGCTGCGACGAGCCCCGTGATCGCGGTCGATCAGCTCCGTCTCCTGTCGGCGCTGCCCGGCCACGTGTTCTGGCCGGACACCGTCCGCTTCGTCGCCGCCGACGACGTGCTGCCGCGGCTGCGGGGGCATCGCCAGGTCACCGACGCCCATCTGGTGACCCTGGCGCGTCACCACGGCGGCGTCCTGGTGACCTTCGACCAGGGGTTGGCCGGATGGGGCGGCGACGTGGTCGCCCTGCTGGAGCCGGACGGACCGTAGCCGCCCTGCTGGGGCGCGGGCTGTCTGTTCGGCTACCTCGGCTAGCTCGGCGCCGGCAGGAAGGGGTTGTGGACCTCGAGTCCGGCGATGTCCTGGCCGTGCTGGAGGTCTTCGGTGAGCAGCCGTCGAGCACCGGCCTGTCGGGCGGCGGCCACGATCAGGCTGTCGTAGAAGCCGAAGCCCCACCGACGGTGCGTGTTCAAGGCGTCGTGGAACAGCGCGGGACTGGGCCAGACCTGGACGAGGGGGAGCAGGACGGCGTCAAGGAACCGGCGGGCCTCGTCGACGCCGAGGGGGATGCGCGCCTTGGTGACCACGACATTGAGGAACTCCTGAGCCACCTGGTAGCTCGTGGTCCCGTTACCAGCCGCCAGCGTGTCGCGAATGAGCTGGTCGGCGACCTCGCGCTTGGCGGCATCCGTGGTGTCGACGGCGTAGATGAAGATGTTGGTGTCGAGGAAGAGCTCAGCGCTCATTCCGCTCCTCACGGTTGAGGCGTCGTCCCACCGTCAGCCGGCCACCTAGCTCGGCCATGACCTCGTCATAGCGCTGCGTCGCCAGGCCCTGCTGGGCGTACGACGCCAGCCACAGCCGGAACTGCTCATTAAGCGTGGTGCGCTCCACGCGCGCTCTCGTCCGGGCCGCCTCGATGTCGCGCTCGCTTGCGCTCAGAGTGATATTGCGCACGAAAATAGTGTACGCGAGAATCGTGCACCTGATCGGGTAGGGCGGCCCAGGGCCCACCGCGGATCAGGTCGCGCGGATCAGGTCGGGCCGGATCCGCGGGTTGGACAGCCGCGCGGTGAGCGTGGTCAGGGCGATAACGCCCACCAGAGCCGCCCCGACGAGCACGAGCGTCGTGTGGCCCGGCACGACGGGCGCCTGCGCCCCCTGCCAGCCGATCCCCAGGTAGACGTCGCCGAGGGCGCGGCCGAGGGCCAGCGCCAGGCCCGCGCCGAGCACCAACGGCGTACCGGTCTCCCAGGCATGACTGGCCTGCAACAGGGCCCGCGGCGTCCCCACCAGCTGCAACCCCACCACCTCGGCGCGGCGCTCGCCGAGCCGGTCGCTCAGCGTGATGGCGAACGCCAGGAGCCCGACGATCAGCCCGAACAGCGTCAGGGCCAGCGTGAGGTCGCGCAGCTCGGCGATCCGCCGGGGATCAGTCGCCGGGACGTACTGGCCCACGACGGCGACGCCTCGCGCGGACAGATACTCCGGCAGCGCACGTCCGACCTGGGCCAAGATCCGGATGGTGTCGTCCTGCACCCCGCGCAGTGTCGCGAGCTGCGGGGTGTCGGGCGGCAGGACGAGCGGGTCGATGCGTTCCCCCGAGGCGCCCGGGATGAGCAGCTCGGCCGACGGCGTCGAATAGGGCACGGCGGGGTCGTCCGGAGGCGCGGGCTCGTCGCCGGTGAGCCACGGGCGACGCAGCACGATCTGTTGCTCGAGCGGCGGTTCGGCGCGGCCGGGGACGACCAGACGGTACGGCGTGCCGTCGACGCACCCGGAGACGCTCGGCATCAGGCTCGTCAGCGCGGCGCAGGTCGCCACGAGGACGGGCCGACAATCCCTGCCCTGGGGATCGCAGGCGGACAGGGTGCCGTACCGAGCGACCTGGACGACGCCGGGAGCCTCGGCCAGGATGCTGGGGTCGCGATCGACGGCGGCGAGGGCGTCCGGCCGTTGGATATAGAGGATCTGCATGGCGGACGCGTCCGGCGGGAGCCAGCGATCGGACAGGCTCTCCTGAGCGGCGACGGTGGCCTGCGCGGCAGTGCCGAGGAAGAGCGCCACCACCAGGGTCGCGACGACCCGGGCGGCCGCCGCGGGTTGGGCCTGCATCCGGCGCCCGGCGATCAGTGCGGCGGGGCTTCGAGCCCCCCAGCGCACGAGGGCGTCCGCCACCAGCCGCACCAGCAGTGGGACAACCACGACGATGCCCACCGCCGTCAGCGCGGTGCCCGCGGCGAACAGCAGCACCGCCTCGGTGCTCCGGGCTCCGCCGCCCACGTCGTACCGGAGGCGGGCCAGCAGGCACAGTCCGAGCCCCGCTGCGAGTGGCAGCGCGCGCCGCCTGCTGCTGGACGGCGCGCCGCCTCGACGTACGGACGGGGCGATCGCTGCGCGGGGTCGAGGTCGCACCACCGTGGGCAGCACAGCGACGGCCAGGACGACCGCTGCGATGACCAGCTGGTTGCCGGCTCTGGGGATCGAGCTCGTGTCGCCGGGCGGCCAGGAGAACGCGCCGATGGAGTTCGGCACGTTCGGCACTTGGCCGGCGGCCCACAGGCCGACCAGTACGCCAATCGCGGTGGCCACGGTCAGCTCGGTGGCGGCGACCAGGCTTGACCGGCCCGCGGACAGCCCGAGCAGCCGCAACGCGGCGAGGCGGCGCTCGCGGGCCTCGGCGGCCATCCGGCCCGCGACCGCGACGAGCACGAGCACCGGGACGACCGCGCAGATCACGAGCAGGACCGGCCCGGCCGCGTCGACGAAGCCGGGGCCGTAGAGCGGCAACGGGGCGAACGTGTGCCCCGCGAACTGCTCCACGAGGAGCAAGGCGGCGGTCGCGACAGCGCTTGCTAGGGCAAGCAGTACGCTCCGTCGGCGGGCGCCGTCGCCGCGCCAACCGCTGCCCCAGGCGAGCCGGCCCCCGAGGGCGATGGCGGCCCTCATGGCGCAACCTCCCCAGCGCAGTCCGCGGCGGCGGCGCTCGTGACGCCGTCGCGGATGGTGACGTGCCGGTCCAGGTGGGCCGCCATCCGGTGGTCGTGGGTGACGACGAGCAGCGCCGAGCCCATCGCGCGGGCGCGGGTGACCAGGATGTCCATGACCTGCTCGGCGTTCACCGAGTCGAGGGAGCCGGTCGGCTCGTCGGCGAGGATGACGGCGGGTCGGCGCACGAGGGCGCGCGCCACGGCGGCGCGCTGGGCCTGACCGCCCGATACCTCGCCGGCGCGCCGGGTCGCCACGTCGGCGATGCCCAAGGCGGCGAGCGCCTCCAGGGCCTCCTCGCGCGCGGCGTACCGTCCCGCGCCGGTGAGCCGCAACGGCAGCATGACGTTCTCCAGGAGGGTGAGTTCGCGCACCAGGTCACCGAATTGGAAGACCATGCCGAGGTGGGTCAGGCGCAGTCGGCTGCGTTCGGTCTCGTTCAGGGTGTGGAACGGCGTGCCCATCAGGTCGATGGCGCCCTGGTCCGGGGTGAGGATCCCGGCCAGGCAGTGCAGCAGCGTGGACTTGCCGGACCCGGACGGCCCCATGAGGGCGACGCTGTCGCCGGCCAGGAGCCGAAGACTCGCGTCGGCTAGGGCGGGGGTCGGGCCGTAGGTGTAGGCCAGGCCGCGGGCCGCGAGGACCGGGGCGCTGTCCCACCGGCAGGTCGGCGCCAGGGCCGGCGCCGTGGATCGCGCCGGCGCCTCGGATCGTGCCGGCGCTTCGGTGCGCGCCCACTGGACCCGGCCCGGCATCACCGGGCACCTCGCGGGGCATCCTGGACGGTGGCTGGTCGCGGCGGTTGGGCTCGGACCGCGGCGAGCCGGGCCGCCGCCTCCTCGATCCAGCGCAGGTCGGCGTCGAGATGGGCCAGTTCGTAGGTGAGCGCCATGTCCTCCAACGGCAGCGCGCCGTCGCGGGCCCGGGTGAGCTCGCGCATCCGGCGCAGGTGGCTGGCGCGCTGGAGGTCCAGCACCTGGCCGGCGTCGCGGTCTGACATCAGCGCGACCGAAACGCGGGCGAACAGCGTGCTGGCCGCGAACACACCCGGCGGTTGCGGTTCGTAGACCCAGGCGTCAAGCACGGTGACTCCCTCGCCGGTGATGCGGTAGCGCTTGCGGTCCGGCCCGTCGCCGGCCTCCACGTCGACCACCTCGGCCCAGCCCTGCCGCTCGAAGCGGGCCAACGAGGCGTAGACCTGGCCGTACGCGAGGGGCTTGGTGTGGGCGAAGCGCTCGTCGTACTGGCGCTTGAGGGTGTAGCCGTACGCCGGGGCCGGTTCGAGGAGCCCAAGGAGGGCGTGTGCGGCGGACATGACCGGCACTCTACACCGTGCGTATACGCACTGTGAATAGCTTGTGGTGGCACGGCGGGTTTGTGGTGGCACAGCGGGTTCGGCTGTCGACTGGACGATTCGCCGCGCCTGGGAACCTGCCTCATACAGCAGCTCGGCCGCCCGCGATGCGGGCGGCCGAGCCGGAAGTCACTTCTTCTTGGACTTCTTGTCCTTCTTCTTGGACTTCTTCTTCGCCATGTCGTTCCCTCCCATCGGGACTCGCGGCAGTGGAGGCTCACGGCATCGGAGACTTGTGCGTCAACTTCTGCTTGACGCTTGAGGAGAGTCAAACACGGGGACGCAGCGAAGTCAACTATTTCTTGACGCTGCGCCCGGGCCCGCGCGTAGACTCGCGCCGTGCGTTCCTCCGACCAGCGGATCCAGCGCGAACTTGCAGCGCTCCAGGAGGCCGATGATCCGCTGGCCCGTCTCGACGCCGCGCGCCGGCTGCGCGTCCACGCCGAGGCGGTGGAGTCCGAACTGGTCGCCGCGGCCCGCGCCGCCGGGGTGTCCTGGGCGAAGATCGGCAAGCTCTACGGAATGAGCAAGCAGGGCGCCCAGCAGCGCTTCCGGCCCGCCATCGCTGAGACGCCCCCGGCCGCTGGGGGTTAGCGCCCCCGCGCGCGACTGACGGCGGCCGGGGCGCCAGGTCACGGGAGGGTGGATCCGGCGGGGGATTGAGGCTGGCCCGGCCTGCTGCGGCGCAGACCGAGCAGCAGCAGGAGGCCCCAGATCAGGAAGAGGGGGTCCCATAGCCAGGCGTGCCCGATCATGGCGGCGCGGTCTTGCGGGCCGTCACCCAGCAGGCCGGCCAGCGCGAGGTTGGCGAGCACACAGTTCGCCCCGCCCCAGACCACCAGGACGACGGCGGCCAGCCACGTCACTGCGCGGGTGATAGCCAGGTGCCACCGAGCATCCAGTACGCGCTGATCGTCGCGTGCACCAGCCCCGGAATGGCCGCCACCGCGAACCATGGCCGCCCACCGCCACGGACGTCGTACGTCACCGCCCCCACCGCCCCCGGCCGTGCCCCGCCGGACCCCGTACGTTCCATGCCGCCAGGCTCCCAGGGCCACTGGGTCAGAACGGAGGTGGGCCGGGGTCGGGCGGGGGTGTCGAGCCATCGGTGCCGCTGGCGGGCGGTCGGCCGTCGAGCGTCGCGTCGGGGGACTCGCCGGTGTCGGGGTCGCTGTATCGGTGCGGTTCGGTGGTGTAGCGGCGACCCGTCTGGGTGGACCAGGTCAGGGGGCCGTTGGCATTGGTGACGGCGTTGGCGGTAGTGCCGTCGGCGGTGTCGGCGTCGGCGGTGGTGGTCATCCCTCCAGGCGCGGTGGCGGGCGACCAGTGGCCGCTGGTGTGGTGGCCGTGGTGGCGGCGGCAGTGCGCGGCGAGGTTGGTGGTGGAGGTCTCGCCCCCGTCGGCGAACGGTCGCACGTGATCCAGGTCGCCGGTGGTGGCGGGGCTGGTGCAGCCGGGGGCGCGGCAGCGGTGGTCGCGGGCGGTGATGAACCGAGCCATCGCGGCGGTGGGCCGGTAGCACGGTGTCGACAGTTCGAGCGCCTGGCCGGTGCGGGGGTCGGTGATCAGGCGGGCCCAGACCGAGCCTGCGCGCACGGCGAGGTCTCGGGTCAGGTCTGCGGGGAGGTAGCCCCAGCCGACCAGTTCGCCAGGCTCGCTGGTGAGGCCGAGCAGGCTGCTGAGGGGAACGATGACAGTGGCGTGGGCGTCGGGGAGACCTCCGGGGTAGGCCGCCCGCAGCGCGGCCCCGGTCGTGTCGCCGGTCGTGTCGCCGGTTGGGTCGCCGGTGGTGTGGTTGGCGTGATCAGGGGCCGGTGGAGTACACGGTGCGGTGCGACGTGGGGCCGGGTCCGTGGTGTCGCACAGCGCCGGGCTATGACCGTGCAGGAGCAGGTCGAGGCCGATGTCGGCGCGCAGCTGGGCCAGGGTGCGGGGGTCCCCCGCGTGGCGGAGTCGTCGGGCGAGCCGGTCGAGGCGGTCGTGGGCGGCGGTGACGCGTTCGGTGCTGCCGCCGATCCCGAGAGTCGCCGTGTCGTCGTCGCCCAGGCGGACGGAGGTGTCGCGGCGGCCGAGGGCTTCGGCGCGGCGAACTCGCCCGGGGATGCGCTTCTTGAGTTCCTTGGCGAGGCGATCGGCGATCAGGCGGGGGCTGGGGGTGGTGCCGTCGCGGGTGGGACGCAGTACGGCACTGGCGACGTCGTTGGCCTGGTCGGCCGGCAGCGGCGTGCAGCCGGTGATGATCGTGCGGGCGCGCCACCAGCCGATCTGCCCAGTGGTCAGCGCAGCCAGCGCGCTCGTGGTGCGGTCCGGTTCGCGGCGGGCGAGCACGCCGGTTTCGGCGCGGGCGGTGGCATCGCCCCGGGCCAAGCCGGTGGCCAGGCAGATTTCGTCGATGATCGAGGTGCGGGCGTGAGTCATGGTCTGAGCGCGTTCGGTGGCGGTGGCGCCGTAATGGTTCAGGTCGGCGCGGGTCCGGTCCTCGCTCCAGGACAGCAGGGCCCCCGCCGCGGTGACGGAGAGCCGGTCCAGCCAGGCCTTGGCGGCCTCGATCTCGGCCAGCACGGAGATCGCCTCGTCGGCGCCGTCGATGTCATCGAGCGCGATCGTCATCGTGGGCGGCCTGGTGCGACGCAGTTCGCTAAGGCGGGCGCGGACGTCCGGCAGCGAGCCGGGCCGGGTCGCGCACTGCGCCACGGGCAGACCCGCGACGATGTTCGGATCGCCCACCACACCTCCCCGTCATCGCATTCATGTGCTATGTGCACGATATCGCAGCGAGGAGCTCATGTGCAAGATGTGTTCGACAAAATGACACGAGGTCTCCTGACAGTCAGTCGCCGTCCTGACTCGCGCGGTCGAGCCCCGACAAACGTGTAGTCACTGGCTGCGACATGCAGACAGGAGGCCCCTTTGCCACGACGGCGTCCTGACGGGTGACGGTTCTGTTTCCACGGCCGAATCCTGAATAATTATCACGGATGGGCGCTTAGTCGCTGCGCGCATGAATGGCCGCGATGGTCCGGGCCAGCACCGTGGTCAGCGGCGTCGGCGCCAGACCGAAGCGCTGCTGCGCCGCCGTACTGTCGAGCACGAACGGCCGCTCGAACTGGTGCCGCGTCTCCCGCAGCGCGCCCAGCAGCGGCACGATCGGACCGAGGCCGGTAACGACCCACCGCGGAAGCACGCGCAGCCGACCCAGCGGGCGATCGGTGCTCGCCCGAACCTGGTCAAGGACGTCCGCCACGCTCGCCGGGTCGGCGGTGGGCACATGCCAGGCCCGGCCGTAGTCCGACTCCTGCTCGCTGCGGGCCAACCGCGCCACCAGCGCGGCCACGTCGCCGTCGTACGTCCAGGAGTGCGGCGCGTCGCGCCGCCCCATCGGCAGGTACGCCGTGCGACCGCGCAGCAGCGGCGCCAGGATCATGCCCCCGAGCAGGCTGGAGGACAGCGTCTCCGGGCCGAGGTAGTCGCTGGCGCGCACCTCGACCGCCCGCAGCCGTCCGGCGCGGTGCCGATCCAGGGCGTCGGCCCACATCCGGGCCCGTACGGCGCCCTTCGGCCCGGTCGGGGCGATGGGGGTCGCCTCGGTCATCGGGGCGGTGACCTGCCCGTAGAGGTAGAGATTCGACACCGTGACCAGCCGTGCGCCGGCCTCCTCGGCGGCATTCAGGATCGCAGCGGCCAGCGGTGGCCAGTCGCGCTCCCAGCGCGTATAGGAGGCGGGGTTGACGGCGTTGATCACGCTGGTCGCCCCGCTGACCAACGCCCCGAGCGCGGCCCCATCGCCGACGTCCAGCGCCACTCGACGTACCGAACCCGTCGCGGACCCAGGCAGCCCCGCGTCGGTGCCGGGTCAGCGTGGGGGCGGCAGCGCTGTCGGTCCGTCAGGTGGCTCGGGACCTGGGGATGGCCAGTTCGGCGGTGTACCGCTATGTCGCCAGCCGGGACGACCTGCTGACCAGGCTGATCGTGCAGTCGTACGACGAGCTGGGCGAGCACGTCGAGCAGGCCGAGGCGGCGGTCGCCCGCGCGGACCTGCGCGATCGGTGGTTCGCGGTGGGGCACGCGACCCGCCGGTGGGCGCTGGCCCATCCGCACGACTGGGCGCTGCTCTACGGCTCGCCGGTGCCGGGATACGCCGCGCCCGCCCAGCAGACCATCGGCCCTGGCACCCGGGTCCAGGTGGTGCTGATGAGACTGCTGGCGGACATCGTGGCGCAGGGTCGAGCAGCGCCAGCGCAGCGGCGACCCCGGCCGGTGCCGGTCCTGGTGGAGTTTGGCGCGGGGGTCGGCGAAGCGCTCGGCGTCGAGCCGGATGGGGTGCCGGCTGACCTGGCCGTGGCCGGCGTCACGGCGTGGATGATGCTCATCGGGGCTGTGAACAGCGAAGTCTTCGGCTATCTCGGCGAGGGCGGTGAAGACGCTGAGGCCGTCGGCGCCGCACTGTTCGACTACACCATCAGTGCCGCCGTGGCCCTGCTGCTGCGGTAGCTGACGACCGAGGGGCGGCGTGGCGGGCGCGCTGTCAGGCGTCGAGTTCGATGGCTGTCGCCACGGCCGTCGACGCCGTGGTTGCTGCGGAACCGTCGGCGGCACCGGTGCGCTGCTGCGAATCCACCGCGATGTCGGCGAACTTGATGACGTGTTCGCCGCCGTGAGCCACGGCCCGTGCCCACGCCTCGTCCGCCGACTCCATCGTCAGGCCCTCGCGCGGCGCATCGGTGCCGGGCCGGTAGCAGGCCACGACTGCGCAGGTCGCCGCCCACGCGGCGTCGATGGAGGCCAGCGCCAGGTGCTGTGGGAGTGCGGGCAGGGCGCGGGCGACCGCGGCCGGCGCCGTCGCGGCGTGCACGAGCATGGTTGCGTTGCCGTGCGCCCACCGGGGGTAGGCGGCAATCGCGGCGTCGCTGATCGCGTGCATCTCCGCGAGCGGATCGGCCGGGTCGTGGGGCGCGCGTACGGCGGCGACGGCGTCGCCCCACCCCGGGGTGTGCGGCAGTTGGGCCAATCGACTCCGGATCCCGTGCCGCTGGCTCGCGATGCGGGGCACCGTGGCCAGGGCACTTGCTCGATCGAGCTGGCCCGCGGGCGCCAGTGACGGGGTGGGTTGCCAGCGGGCGGCCCAGTACGCCAAAGCATGCGCGAGTTCGTGGCGCCGGGGTTCGGTGTCGGCGGCGCGAAGGGCCTGTACGGCGTGGCCGACGCGAATGACTCCATGGGTGGCGCCCGCGGCGATACCCGGCAACAGGCGAGGCCACCACGTGACGAGCACGTGCTGCCAGGGTTCCTCGGCGACGGCCCGGAGCATGAACTCGATCCAGTCGCCGCTGCGCACCGGGTCGCCCAGGGGGTCGCGCCAGGCCTCGGAGTCGATGGGGCTGATGCCCCGGGGCCGCTCGTCGAGCCGCGAGATGTAGCCGTCGCTCCACGAGTGCACGTGGCGCTCGGCTCCGCGGCGGCTCAGAGCTTCGATGACCATCGGGCCATGGTTGCTGAGCCAGCCTTGGCGTTCGGGTCCGGTCGCGTGAAAGCGCAGCAGTGCCTCGTCGTACGCGCCTTCGCGGGCGCCCTCGGCGGCCGAGGCGTGGGGATCGGTGGAGCTGGCGGGGTGTTGCGGTGCGCGTGTTTCGGTCATGCTGGTTATCCAATGATGTCAAGTGGACTTGAGGTCAAGTGTCTCTTAACGCACGGGATCTGCTCTCGATCGGAGAGGTCGCACGCCGCGCCGGCATCGCCCCGTCGGCGCTGCGCCACTACGAGTCCCTCGGCCTGATCGCGAGCCACCGCACGGCGGGGGACCGGCGCCGCTACGAGCGCAGCGTGTTGCGCCGAATCGCCACGATCCGGGCGGGGCAGCGAGTGGGCCTGTCCCTGGACGAGATTCGCGCGACGTTCGCGGGGCTCGAACCCCATCAGGCCCCCACGCGCCAGCAGTGGCGGCGGATTTCGGCGCGCTGGCAGCCGGCGCTGACGCAGCGGATTCGCGAGCTCGAGCAGGTCCGGGACAACCTGTCGAACTGCGTCGGCTGTGGCTGCCTGTCGATGCGTCAGTGCGCGCTGTTCAACCCCGACGACGGGCTCGCGGCTTCAGGCCGGGCCGGCGCCCGTCGGCTCTTCCCCAGCGACGACTGAGCGAGGCCAGCCCCGCCGTACAGTCGCTTGCGCTGGTCGCGCGGGATTGACGCGACCGAGGGCTACCGGTCCTGTCTCAAAGCCGGCGGTAGCGGTCCGCCAGGTTGGGGTCGCTCAGCCACCACGGCTGGTCCGCCGCCGGTGTGCCCTGGTCGGCGTCCGCCCCGTCGAGCGGGAGCGGCTGTTCAGGCGATGACGCCACGCCAGGGGCTGGAGCGTCGACGCCCGGCCGCCGAATCGCGGTCTGGGCCTGGGCGGCACGCCGGGCATCGTCGTCGGCGTCCGCGAGCCGGGTCTGCACCGCATCGACCCGCATCCACGCCACCACCGCCCCGAACAGCACTGGCAATCCCACCGCCTCGGCGACGCAGAGCAAGATCGCCCCGGCCAGGGCCTGGTCGGCCATCACCTTCGCCGACGAAGTCTCGATCGCCGGGCGCCACAGGGGGCTGGCGGCGGTCATGATCACGATGCCGGCGATGGCATCCGCGACGCCATCCAGCGCCGCCAGCCCCACCCGGACGGGCGGAGTACACCACCGCGGCAGCAGCTCGGCCGCCTCCCCGAGCAGCGGCAGCACGAACGACACCCCCACGGCGAGCAGGATGAGGTAGGTCGCCTCCCGGGACGCAGCGGAGTCCACCGTCGCCTGGTACCACCCGGTCAGGAACAGCGCGAGGGTGACCGTGGCGGCCATCACGGCGCTGAAACCCGGGTACGCCGCGATCCGCAAGACAGGTGAGCGCAGCGCGGCGGCCAACGCAGCACGGACGCGCGGCGCCTCGACGGCCTGGATGAGGGTCACCGGCCGACCCAGCGCCAGGCCCGTAGGTGCCACCGCGACGAGGAGGGCCGCCTGCCACGCCCCCGCCTGCAGGCTGACTCGCCGCAGCTCGCCGAGACCGGAACAGGTGGCGACGAGCACGGGCAGTACGCCGGCCACGACGTACAACACGGCGTCGATGACCCGCGCCCGGTGGCCCGCGGCCCGGGCGGATCGCCACGCCCAGGCGTAGCCGACCAGCAAGGCGATCGTCGCGATCAGGCCCGTCGGGGAGAACGCCGGCGTGGCCACCGCCGACCAGGTGAGCGCGTCCACGCTTCGGACGCTAGCACCGGACCTGAAGCTGACCTGGCCCAGCGCGCGACGAAGAACAGAGGCGACGCGTCAGCGCAGCGCGCATCTCATGACGAGAGCAGGACGAACGCGAGAGGTACGCCGTTGGCCAGCGCGTGCGCGAGGAACCCCGGCAGAAAATTGCCCGTACGTCGATAGAGCAGCGTGAGGATCACCGAGAAGGTGACGAATCCGGGGATGAGCAGGAGCTGATCTGGGTGCCCGTCGAGCCAGCCCACGACGACATGCTGCAGGGCGAACACCAGCCCCGTCGCCACGTGTGCGACAGGCACGTTGACGCGTTCGAGCAGGCGGAACAGGCCGTACCGGTAGCTCACTTCCTCCTCGAAGGGGCCCACGACGACGAAGAGAAGGTATAGCCAGGGTTGCGCGCGAAGCTGCTCCATCCCGCCGGCGGTGTTGAGGTTGGTCAGGGGTACGCCGAGTGCCGCCCCGATCATGGGCTGAAGGATGCCCTGCACCAGCACATTGGCCAGGGCGACTAGGACGACGAAGGTGACGAGTCCGGTCGCCACGATCCGGCCCGGCCGTCGCGCCGAACCGCGGAAGGCGTCACCGATCGGTCGCCAGAGCAGCGGCAGGAGCACGATCCACAGCGGCAGCGCGAAGGGCAGCAGCCGGAACCACATCAGCAGCATCAGCACCCAGAACACGCCGACGCACCAGGCCTCCCAGCGGCCGAAGCGTTCGTCGTATCCCCGCCCAGCCTCGCCGTACCACCGCCGCACCCTGCCCCGGCTGTCCCACCGTCGCACCCGGCCCCCGCCGGCGCGCCCGCGACCACCCATAACAGCGACCGTACAGCGCCGCCCCGCACACCGGTCAGTTCCCACCTGACAAGGGCCGATCGCCTGGTCTCGCCCGGGCGTACCCGCCGGAGGCTGGTCAGGAGGTTCTAGCGGGGCCTTTCACTGGCCGACGGGCCAGTGGGTCACCTCGATCTCGGTCATCGGGAAGTCCTTGGGGTTGCCGGTGGCCAGGGGCGCTCCGGCCCTAACGCAGGCCGCAGCGATCAGGCAGTCGGCCTGCCACAGGGTGCGTCCGCGATTCGCGTAGTCGCGGCGCCAGCGGCCGGCCAACCACGCGTCCTGTGTCGTGATCGGCAACACCACCAGGCCGTCGATGAGCGTTTCGGCAGCGCCGCGCTCCGCCTCGCGCAGGCCACGGACGATCTCCTCGACGTTGATGACCGTGGTCGCCGGGGTGATATCGCGTTCGAGGAGGGCCTAAACGCGACTCACCGCCGGGCGTCCGCGCAAGTAGTCGATGAGAACGGTCGTGTCCAGGATCTGGAGCACGATCAGCCGCCGCGCCGCTGGTCGCCGTGGCGACCCGACCGCACCCAGGCCGCTGGGTCGCAGTCCATGACGACCGCAGTGAATCCCTCGTTAACTGCGGCGAAAGGCGCTGCGGGCACCGCCTTTTGCCGCAGTTAATCCTCGGCAGAGCCAGCCCGCCGCTGCGTTGCCCGCCGGTGATGCTGTCGCCCGGCGTTAGCCGACGACCGCCGTACGGCAAAACCCTTTGCCGCACGCGCTGGCGGCATCGCATCATGGCCTGGCCGGGCCCTACTGCCCGGCCCCGCCAGAGCAAAGGAGAGGTGACATGACGCAACCCGTTGTCGGCCTGACCACGGCCGTCCCCGATCCTTCTCTGTCCTGGAGTTCTCGTGCCTTCAGCAGCTCGGCGGCCCCGGCGCCGCTCCCGTAACACCGATCGATTCGACGACCCCGTCGAGGCGTTTGGCGCCGACGACACGGCGTACGACGAATCCCACAACTTCGCGATCGCCGCGCCGCCCGCACCGACCGGCGAGTCACCCGCCGCCGCGGCGTTCGTCGGCGATTACCAGCCGTACGACGACCTGGGCGAGGGTCAGCGGTGGTCCTCCTGGGACGACCTGGAGGCCCTGTGCAGGGGGCCGGAACCGCGGCCGCACTGGTTGGTGACCTCCTCCGGGGCGATCGACACCGACCTGGGCATCCTCAAGACCGGCAAGGAAGCGGACGTTTACCTGGTCGAGCGCCGCGACCCGCACCTGCGCGACGCGGTCGTGATGGCGGCCAAGCGGTACCGCGACGCCCAGCACACCAACTTCCGACGCTCGGCCAGCTATGCCGAGGGCCGCAGCGTCAAGCGCAGCCGTGACCAACGCGCCTTGGCGACCAACACCTCGTGGGGCCGGACGGTGGCCTCCATGGAGTGGGCCAACGCCGAGTGGAACGCGCTGCGCCGGGCCTGGCAGATCGGGCTGCCGGTGCCCTACCCGGTGCAGATCGACGGCACCGAACTGATGATGGAGTGGATCAGCCATGACGGGCAGACCGCGCCGCGGCTGGCCCAGACTCGGCCGGACGAGGCCCTGCTGGCCGACTACTTCGAGCAGTTGCGCGAGGCCATGGCGATCCTCGCCCAAGACGGCTGGGTGCACGGGGACCTGTCGCCGTACAACATCCTCGCCGCCGGTCCCCGGTTGGTCATCATCGACCTGCCGCAGATCCTCAGCCTGACCGGGCATGACCGCGGCTTCGAGTACCTGCGGCGCGATTGCACCAATGTCTGCCGCTGGTTCACTGCTCGGGGGCTCGCGGCCGATCCGGAGGAGCTGTACGACGACCTGCTGCGGCACGCGTTCTGAGCTGCGGCTCGCAGCGGGGCAGCCAGTGCGAGTGGCAGGACCGACCGCGGCGTGGGTGTAGCGCAGGGAAATCTGGAGTTTCCTGGGGGGAGACCTAGCATTCCCCGGCATGGAATCTGGAGTTTCCCGGGTTCCGGGACGCTAGTCCTGCGGCTATTCCGGCAGCTCGACCTCCTTCTGCCCGCCGGTCGACCTCTCCAGCGCTCGTGGCGAGTGATGAACACGGGATCACTCGGATTTGTCATGATGGGGCGGTCACGATCACCTCGGGCGGCAGGGGGCCGACCATGCGCAGGCGTTGGGTCCGGTGGCTCGCACTCACTTTCGGGGTACTGATCCTGCTGGCTGTCGCCTCGTTCATCCCCACGTTGTGGCTGCGCGACCCTGGCATGACCGAGGTTCGCGGCGAGTACGTGACGCTCTACCGCGGCTCGCAGGGGCAGGCGGCGCTGGACGTGCTGCAGCGGGCGGACGGCGATGCGGCTCGGCTGATCCAGCGGCTGGAGCTGTCGGGCCGGCCGGAGGTAAGTGTCTACGTTTACGACTCGCAGTACGTCATGGCGAGCCATAAGTACGGGTGGCTGGTGCCGCTGATCGGACTGGACTGGTACATCGGGGACAACCGCGGCACGAACGTGCTGCTCACCTCGCCGGCCCGGCCGGGGGCGGCCCATGACTACGCCACGGTCCGTGACGCCGTCTCGCACGAGCTGGTGCACGCCTACGTCTCGACGATGAACCCTGATGTCCGCCTGTGGCTCACGGAGGGCATGGCACTGCACCTGACCAACGGCAAGCCGCTGCCGCCGGGGTACGCCGGCGGCCACTATCTGCCGACATTCGAGCAGACCCAGACCGGCAACCCGATCGAGTTCAACGAGATCGGGGGCTACGACCTGGCCCACACCTACATTGCGTACGTCGAGCGCATGCACGGCTGGGAGAAGGTGCTCAAGCTGGTCCGGACGGGCGATTATCAGGGCTCGCTCGGGGTGGGAGAAAAGGAGGTGTACGACGCCTGGACCGCGGACCTGACGCATCGTTGAGGCCTGGAACGTTGCCTGTGGCGCCCTCGGCCCGAAGTGCGGGTCTGGCCCTCAGCGGGGTTCATCCTCGGGCGGGGAAAACACCTCACAACGGAGGCCGTGGGCGCGGGCGAGACGCCGATCGCAGGTGGCCAGCGGCGCGCCGATGGCTTCGGCGAGCGCGACGTACCAGCCGTCGTACGTGGTGACGGCCGACCGCAGGGCGATGATGCGCTTGGCGAATGGGGCGTAGGGGTACAGCTCGACGGGGAGGGAGGCTAGATCGGCGTGGGCGAGCAACGCGACGTCGCGGCTGATGTTTCCGTTGAGTTCAGCGCGTCGAAGGACATTGGCGCATTCCGCGGGCATCAGGTGCGGGGCGACCAGGCCGCCTCCGCCGAGGAGATTCAGCGCCCACGAGCCCCGGGCGGAGTTCTCGACGAGCGCGGCGGCGACCGTGGAGGCGTCGATGACGAGCGTCACGGGAGCTCCGCATCGCGCAATGCGAGGTCGCCGAGCCGGCCGCCGCCCGTCGCGGCCTTGCGGGCGCGCACCTGGGCGGCCCAGTCGTCAGGTTCGGGGCGCGAGGCCCATTCGACCAGGTGGCCGCGGACATACTCCTGGAGCGACCGGCCGGACCGTGCCGCCCGCCCGCTGATCTCGTCCAGCACCGCCGTGGGGATGTCCCGCACGGTCAGCGCCTTGGTTGCTGAGACGCCTGTCATGCCTGCATAATAGCAGCGCCGCTGCCGGTGCGTCATCTGCTGAGAGGGCCCCGCGCGGATCGCCTCGATGAGCCTCACCCGAAAAGGCCAAGACTGAGCACGGCCAGCGTCATCGCGAGGGTCGCGCACGCCGCGCCCGCAAGGGCGAGACGGCCCAGCCGCCACCCGACGCCCGCGGCGCGACACCGCTGCAGCCATAGGAGGGTGGCGAGGGAACCCCAGGGGGTGATGATCGAGCCGGCGTTCGTGCCGATTAGGGCGGCCAAGGGGATGTTGCGCCTCGCAGTTGAGGTGGTCGAGCGGCAGAAAGGTCAGAAATACATTCTTCATATCCCGCACCGTCAGATGCGCCTGATGGATGGAGCGATGGTCGCCGCTGAGCCCGCAGGTTTCGGCTCGCTGCTTGGCGCCTACCTTGACGAAGAATAGATACCGTCCTAGTCCGATCCGCCCCGCCTCACGGCCATAATCCGGTGCGCATGTTCCTTTACGGGCGGGCTGATCCGGACGCAATCGCGGACCTTTTTGTTAAGACGGAAGTGGTGTAGGTCGCGGCGATTCCTGTCCGAGCTCTAGGTCGATGAACTGCGGCTGTACAGGATGCCGAGATCATCTTCGTCTCGCTTTCTTGTCCAGATCTTCAGGCCGGCGATGGCAGGGGCAGTTCATTCTGGGGTTGTCGGCGTGGCGGCGTGACGACACGCCGGTGTGGGTGTAAGGGCAGGCATGACGGTCGCGGGATCGTAGTGAGTGTCAACGTCACCCGAGCCCATGGAGGTCGT